>Ga0307515_10005979_pt1 | contig 24510 bp, 25 predicted proteins | sample 17_EM_MG_FD_194513 | JGI IMG/M metagenome (GOLD analysis project Ga0307515, IMG submission 194513) | Populus trichocarpa ectomycorrhiza microbial communities from riparian zone in the Pacific Northwest, United States - 17_EM | ecosystem: Host-associated > Plants > Roots > Unclassified | place... | reverse complement strand
AGAGGGGAGGGGGTGAAATATTTGTTTTTGGGTAGTGGGCAGAGAGCTCCACCAGGTAGCCAGCTCACCCCGAGGCAGAGTGGACACAGTTTTTGTCATACTCTAATTAGACTGAATACAATATAGATACACAACAACATCAACTGGACTAGTATCTTGATTGTCATTCATGATTACAGTAAATTGAGTTGTGGGCATTAGTTATGTCCAATACAATGCATAAATACATGGTGGGAAGTCAAACATATAACAGAAAGCGAATATTTCCTATCTTCTTCAATGTGAGTTCTCTCTCACTGAGTGTTAATCAATTGTTCTCTGAATAGTAATTTTTCACCTGTCTGACAGTGGATTTGAAGTTAAAAAATAGATGAAGCGAAGATAGAGTGGTGGAATGTAGAGAGACAGTATATAAGTGTAATTATAGTATCAAATGTAACAGAATAACAGGAAGAAGGTGCCAGGTACTGGCTATGAGTCTGAGTAAATGCAATGGGTGGTACACCATAAATCAGTTCCGAAACAATGATTTCAGCTGTTGATTTTGATATTCTGGGTGACTGTCCATTGTGAGTTGGATGGTGTCAGGTGTACCAGATAAGATGGATTCATGATGCCTAATACAGAATGTTAGCACTGCTCTCAAAAATATCCTCTATGTATGCTTTGGAGGTTGGTTAAAAACAACTCATCAACATGTTAACCAGATACACCTGAAGAAGATGGAATTATAACAGGGTTGTAACATTAACCAATTAGTGGGGCGGGTGAATTGAAGGAAAGACAACCTGAATGATACTGTGTGTAGCTGTAGATGACTCCTCCAGAGGAAGATATTTTGCATGTAGTTGGACTATGTCAGTTGATAGTGAGGCTTAGAAAGTTGCCACATTGAATATCTGCAGTATATATTGGACATGGGATGTTGTGTGTAATGTCAGTTGAGTTACAAGGGTTTAAATAGAGTGCTTTTTTTCCAGAGGAGAAATAAGAACCTGTTCATATTGTATACCTGTCAGAAGAGAAAGTCATTTTCATGTAATTGTATTATATTTGAATTGTGCAGCTATATATACCGTTGAAAAGGCAATGTTGTAATCATGACTTGATTTTCATATCTTCATGTGGATCATGTTTAAAGATACAATACCCAACAATATGGAGGTTGATGTATGATGGAGAGAATTTAAGCACATGAAGAACAGATGGAACATAGTCCATAACTAGAATGGTACAAAGGTCATTCCAGGGTAATTTAATTAATACAAGTTCTTCCCAATGCCATGTTTGCTAGTAAATAGGTCATATATACTCACTCACATCCTGATTTTTCACCTTATACTTATTTACCCATATATCAGTGAATTACAAATTCACAATTATTTGCTTTACTACACATTCAAGTTCAAATGAACTCTAATTTTGAAAGTTAAATATATGATAATGTTAATGAATTGTGAGACTTCATTACACAGTAGAGAGACAGGTGATTGAATATATTTACATAGAATTAAGGTATATGAAGGCATGACATGGTTTGCAGGATTTAAAGCAATTGCTGTGATTGCTGGCTCACGTAGCTTTGACATTCAATTGCACTTGCTGAAGTGTTCATTTTTTCTCTCAAAACAGAATCACAATTTAATTTTCACTCAATGGTGTAAGTGGAAATTGGCTCAAATTGGATATAATTGTTTCAATCTCATCATACACTTACACATTTCAGATTTGGTAGTCTGTTGCTGAGGCCAGTCACATACTGACTCACTAAGTAGAGGCATCCGTTGGCAATCTCTCTCTCCAAGTTCTCTGGATGGTGATTATGTCAGGGAATATACTCCAAGTTACATCAGGAAAACTGCATTTTGGCCCATGTAATTCACCATGAACTATATCACTCTGAGTAGTCTCCCATATCAGCCATAACAGTGGATAATGGAATTCAGCCTAGAGCCATTATCTGTAATGTGGATAACAAATGCGTAACACACAGTAAGCTTATGGTAGTATTTCTACCATACCTCTGTACTTTCATGTACAAACTCAGTGCTCTCGGGTGATAGCAAGAGTGGTTGTGCACAACAAGATATAAACAAGTTTGCTAGATCTACACTGTGAGTGGTTTGCCTGAAGCTACTTGTGCAATCACAATTCCGGGTCAGAACTCACAGTCGGTTGTCAGAGTAGTTGCCATGATCTTGTCCGAAGCTTCTCATGGTATCACCCTGGTCTTGTCCGAGCCCTCTGTCAGCTGTCAGAGTATACACATAGAGTTGCTGTGATCTTGTCAGAAGCTGATCATGCTATCGCCCTGGTCATGTCAGAGCCCACCATCAGCAGTCTGAGTCCGCAGGAATCATTGCACGAATCTTGTCAGAGGCTCCTCACGCTAGAGCCTAGACCTTGTCAGGACTCATGGTCAATGAGCAGATTCTATACATATATTTCACCTATTGCCATTCTAATCACGATTTTACAACCATTTACATGTGGAATGAAATTTAGTTACTTTTACATCGATCGTATTCTGATAGTCATCAGTCAAATCAAATATACACTGTATACATGACCTGCTGTACATCCTCATCATCGATTACTGTCTCCGGATCCCACGGTGTGGTAGCACTTGCCGTCCACTCTCGAACATTGATCGCTTCAATCCTGTCCATATGTATCACCAGGATTGATTCTTCCATCTCTGGTGGGATACTTGCCCAATTTTTGAATAGCTGAGTAGATGTACCTACTAAATGTTAGATATGTGTCCAAAACAGTGTTCTTCATACTTTTGTATGTATCCACCGCAAAAGTCATGCAGAGGGAACAGCCACCAGCCCAGTCGTCGAAGGAATGCTTTACTGCAGTTGCAGCAAGTATCACACACTCTGTCACCTCATGGGTAAAGTGGGACATATATGGCCGTCACATTAAGTTCTACTGTTAGCTCTCGAAGAAGTTTTTGCCATTACTCCTGATAGGGAACACTGCAGAAACATCTTTTCGGTATCTCTCTTTAATGTCAGGATATGAATGAAATGAATGCAGTTCAGTCTTACTTCACTCTCGCAGTCTGGATGACGATACTGGTATGCACAATGATAGATTTGCCTGGTGACTAACTTTTGGCAGTCATCAGTAAACTGGATCTGAATGCTATTGACATATGGATCGGGCGCAACTTCGCAAGCCTGTTTGGCAAAGAGTTCTTGAGCAGCTTATTGGCAATCTGCGAGCTTGGTTATCAGTGCTACAGAGATGGGCTTAAATCATCCAAATACCTACCTGGTGGATAGCTGCTTTTGAGATGTCAAACTCCTTGATTGCCGTACACAGAATTTCATGAGCTTTATTGAAGCTTTCCTTGGACAGTTTGTCAACAGTGACTGGGTAGGGGTCCTTGCTATGAACTCTGCAAAAGAATTGATCTTGGGCAATGTCCCACCAATCTTTTGGCACCCCAGTGTCACCTACCTTATACTTTTCCCAGCAGCCAGTATTGATGGTGGACAGATTCCACTTATCCATCTAGATGTTGCCTAAGTCAGAGAAGTGGTGCAAAGTCACAGCCGATAAGGGAATGTTGCTCTTACCTGCTAAGCATAGAGCTCCAGGTTCTCTGCAGGAGTGTCATGGGGTGATTGCAATGACTATGTATTGTTAGCTAGAACAGTGAATATTGGATGTGGGTGTGTTTATTACCCCCCCAGGTTGCCGGGAGAAAGAGTGGTCAATCGCACCTAAGTATTGTCAGTAAACAACATGGGGGTGGACATTTCTGCATTGACTTGGCTGATGCTCGTCGTTGGACGAAATAGGTGTTTCCATCTAGAATGAGTCAGTGTCCAATGCAGTGATGGTGATGTCTGCTCATACTAACTCATCGATTGTTGCTGGATGAAGGACTAGGTGTTCATACATATAAATTGTCAAAGTCAGACACAAATGTCGAGCTGGATGTGTCACTACCCTGCAAGGTTGTTCAACCAGAATGAATCATGACTGCCATTTAATATGCGGGATCTTGGACATGGGGATAGCGGTTGATTGTCATGTGCAGCGCATTCATCCATCTGCTGGCCTTCCGAGCCCTTGTTGCTGCCATGATTGGCGCCGGATTGGTGCCACTGTTGGCTATCTCCCTCGGAGTGACTCCCACAGCTTCTGGCGCCAGAGTGTTGATCATTGAGGCTGCTGCTTCAAGCACCTTGGGAACTGTCACTGGAGTTTGGATTATTGCGGCCACTGCTGCCTCAGGCATATCTGGACCTCTTGTGGGTGTTGCCGCTAGATCCAGTTCCATTGATCATTGAATGAAGTGTATGTTGTGCATGTTTGCGTGGAGTGCATTCGTGTTGCAAATACATCGAATGCACGGCTTGCCACAGTTTTTCATATTGTGCATTTCTATCTCTTGTCAACTGAAGACATCATTGTCATAGTTGTAAATAGACCAATAATATTAGTTCCTGTGTCAGATTAGTGGTCCATGTGAAAGTCAAAGTTATACTATAAACGTGTCAAAATCAAGTTAATTGTCAGGGTTGAGATTGTACCATAGACATTGCGTCATCCATGTCAGAGTTGAAGTAATTACCATATAGGCAAGGTTGCTTCCAGTGTCAGAGTAGTGTAGTTGTGACAGTTAGGGTGAATTTCAGGGTTATGTGATTGTCAGAGTTAGAGTGATTGTCAGAGTTAGGGTGATTGTCAGAGTTAGGGTATTTGTCAGAGTTAAGGTAATTGTTAGAGTTCGGGTGATTGTCAGAGTTCTGGTGATTGTCATAGTCAGGGTCATTTTCAGAGTAAGGGTGATTGTCAGAGTTAGGGTGATTGTCTGAGTCCATGTTATAATGTACACAGTGGGTCTCCCAAGTCAGAGTTGAAGTATTGTCATATTACAGCTGGGGTTGCTTCCCATATCAGAGTAGGGTAGTTGTCAGAGGAAAGGTAATTGTCACAGTCCAAGTTATACTTTGTATATTGGGTCCCCCAAGATAAAGATGAACTAATACCACAGTATGGGTGAGGTTGCTCTCCGTATTGGAGTAGGGTGGTTGTCAGAGTGAAAGAACTTGGCAGAGTGAAGGTATTTGTCAGAGTCAAAGTTATACCATATACATTGCGTCTTTGGAGTGAGAGTTGATGTATTGCTGTAATATAGATGGAGTTGTTTCCTGTATCAGAGTAGGGTGGTTGTCAGTGTTGAGGAATGTGTCAGAGATAAAGTAATTGCGAGAGTCAAAGTTGTACAGTATACATCGGGAAACCCTTCTGCGCTGCCATAATCATAATTTACTAATGCAGTTACCCCTGCATTGCAGTTGCCAACCATATATTCTAGTTCCGTACCATGTATTGCTACTGTGATGGGGAGATTATGGGAGTGTTACCAGAGTGTTACCATATGTTACGGTATGAAATGACCTTTTAATGAACAAAGCAAATTTAGCATACCATATATCCTTTTGCCACACACATTTTGCAAATTGCAGCAATGACAACCATCGCCATCACTATCAGCACCACCAGCATCATGATCAGCACCATCACCGTGACCACCATCGGCATCTCCACCACCGAGTATTTAAATCTTCGATCTTTCCTCCCTAAGCTGTTCATAATACCCCCCTGCCAACTCGCAGCGAAGCCAGATCAACAGAAACTACATGCGAAGCCAGATCCACTATATGATTCGAAGCCAAATCTACCGTGACCAGCAAAATAATCTCCACTCTTATTAGATTAGTTTCAGCAAATGCAAATCCTTTGTTCCAGCGAAGTCACATCCATCCATACCAGCAAGCCCAGATTCACTGCTACCAGCGAAGCCGGTCTCATCCCTGCCAGTGAAGCCAGATCAATCGCTATCAGCTTGCTCCCTGCGGAGCCAGTTTCAAGTCTACCAGCAAACCCCAATCCACCTCTACCAGCGTAGTCAGTTTCACCCCTACCAGCGAAGCCAAATCCACCACTACCAGCTTGCTCCCAGCGAAGCCAGTTTCACCCCTACTAGCCAAGCCAGATCCACTGCTACCAGCTTACTCCCAGTGAAGCCAGTTTGACCCTGACCAGCAAAGCCGGATCCAATGCAACCAGCTTGCTCCTAGCGCAGTCAGATTGTCAGAGAGGTGAGAGTGAGCATGTCAGAGTGGTGAGACCAAGCATGACAGAGCTTTAAGATGAGTAAGCAGAGCCACATCAACCCCTACCAGCATGATTCCAGCAAGTCGAGATCCACTACTACCAGCGAAGCCAGTTTAACCCCTACCAACGACGCTGGATGCACCACTTCCAGCAAAGCCAGTTTCACCTGTACCAGCAAAGCCTGATCCAATGCTACCAGCTTGCTCCCAGCGAAGCCAGATTGTCAGACAAGTGACAGTGAGCACATCAGCAAGAAATATTTCCGTCCGGGCGGAATAGCTCCGTCAGAGTGGACGCACTCGGTCAGAGCCGTCAGAGACACCCCGGTGGCGGATTACTGCGTGCCCGCCGTCAATACCACTGGTCGCATTGCATATCGCCCTCCGATCGCCGTTTCGCTGTTTCTTCTCGCTCTGTTGGTCTCCTATTTTAAACAAACACTCTGGCGTTGTGGCCATCTGTGACCATACGTCGGAATGGGTTCGTTGGGTTCACGCTTGCATCGGGATTGCAATGCAGACCCCGGAGTAGAAAGACATCATCGCATTATACGAAATACACACTCTATCTTTCCCATCTTTTGATCTCACTCGCTCTTTCCACCATTTCGTGGATCCACGCAATTGCGTGAATCCTCGCGGCCGGGTAGTATCATAACTTCTCACCCTCATCCTATGCTCCTCGAGCCAGGTTGACTCTTGATCATGGCATGGAGAGATAGAGAGTGATGACTTAACTTCGTGTTCTTAGGTGATGGTAGAGGAGATGGGACAAATCATCATGAGAAACTGGGACTGAAGAGAATTTCGTGTGCGAGTCAATTTACCATCCCCGATATGGCAGGTATGAGTCCCGATCCGGTGTGTAATAACACCGATACGAGGTCTTCCCAACCCAATCAGGCAAGTCGTACCCCAGATTTCTCATATCCGCTCGTATCCTCCACATCGTTCTCATCTTCATCCCCCATCTCTCTCTTTCTCATCCACATCTCAACCATCATCGCAGAACACAAAGTTAAGTCATCCCTCCCTATCTCTCCATGGCATGATCATGAGTTGACACCGAGTACAGCATACACCGAGTACAGCATCCACCCAAGATTGTTTGTCTTCCTATCATTCTCATGATTACGAGTTGACCCCTGAATGTCACGTCAGCTTCCGGCGTGCCCCCCTACACGATCGACCGCCATCAGCCAGCTCCCTATGAGAGCTGGAAAGTAAAGTCACCTTGTCACATTCCCACGGTTGCGAGTTAACTAACTGGTGAATAGAGTGTCAGCACCGGGCGCGCAGTCCATCGACCGCCTTCAAGTACTCGTCCAATCTCACTCGATCACGGCCTCCAAGTGTATATCCAAACTCGCTCGATTACGGCCTCCAATTTCGCACGATCACGGCCTCCAAGTGCATCTCCAAACTCGCTCAATCACAGCCTCCAAGTGTATATTCAAACTCGCTCGATTACGGCCTCCAAGTTTGCACGATCACGGCCTCTAACTGCATCTCTGAGTTCACTCGATCCTGGCCTCCAAGTGCATCTCTGAGTTCACTCGATCTCGGCCTCCAAGTGCAATTCTCAACTCGCTCAATCACAGCCTCTAAGTACATCGTTAATGAGCGATGGCGGGAGCACGGAGATTCAGGGGTAACGGAGGTGAACGTTCACTCGATCGTCATCTTCAGGCGCACCTCGAATTGCTGACAATCACCGCGTGCTGCCAGTCCAGATAAACCGTGTGTAGATAGGTAGCTATATAGATACATAGATACGTAGATGAGAATACAAACTGAATGCATAAGTTTTGAAAATCGTTGAACGATAAGTAGTAGCTATGATTTCCAGGTGCACCAGCAGCATTTCCAAAGAAGCGGCGGCCTGAGAAAAAACAGCTTCAGCATAACTGCAGCCACTGCAAAGAGTGTAACACACGTGTCGTTCTGATGGTGCGTATATGTCACCAAAAAGTAAAGCAGGTACGTGTGCAACGCAACCCGTCGCCTGGGCGACGGGTAGCGTGCAATTCTCCGTCAGAGGGTACGAGGTTCCATCAGAGTAGTCAGAGCCGTCCGGAACACCCGGGTGTTTCTGACGGAAACTAGGGTCGTTGCTGATGCATGTCAGAGCAGTGAGACCAAGGATGTCAGAGCTTTAAAAGTGAATATGTTAGAGTTCTGAGAGCACACATATCAGTTGTGAAAGTGAGCATGTCAGAGTTGTGAAAGTGAACATGGCAGAGTTGTGGGAGCGAGCTTGTCAGAGTCATGAGAGTCAGAGAGTGCACTTGTGCTTCTTAGAGTTGTCCAATGAAGCATGTCAGAGTCAAAAGAGTCAATATTACAGATGAGACAGGAGATGTCAGAGGAGCAAATAAATGAGTAACTACGATGAATATATCGTATAATCCATAAATTGCAGTATAAAATACATGCACTACAGTTGAATTACAGTAATATTTCAGGTGTGCTATCCGTAAATTGCAGACGGATTATTGGCAAATTCCAGTTGTGTTATCAGATGTCACAGGAAATAGCTCTGGGGTAGTGTGGATTATTTGGTATTCTCAGTGTTACAGGAGGTTACTGTAGGCTATATGGCCTATGGTAGATTACACGTAACATAATACCCATCTCCAAATGTCCATTGGGTTTCCCTGTGTCAGCGTCAATGTTATACTGGACATTTCAATGTTTAGAGTCAGTTATAGGTTCCAGAAGTTAGAATTGATATTATTCTACATTGTTAAGTTTCAGTAATCTGTCAATCTTTCCAATCATATTGTTCTCCACAAACCCCTATGTTAGGCCACACTATGAGACCTTTCACACAGAACCACTCTGGGATCTCGCTCTGTGGATCCCACCATACAGTTGAATTTCAATTCAGTACAGTATGGCCTTCACCTATATCCAAGTTGAAGGGGCAGAATCAGTCGCGAATGGTGTGCTCTTGTAAGTCCAGCCTGATCTCACCACCGATGCTTGGTGAGCAACAGCTGCTGACCTGACCTGACGGTGACCATAACGAAGTCCTTATAATTTGAATATTGCATTGCAAGTAGTATAGCATCATCAACCTGCACATAGTTGAAGGTCGTTGGGATTTGCTGTGCAGCACTCCAATGTCTGAGAGTCGGTATCTAAGAACTTTCAGGAGGTAACTTACCTAGTCAAGTGTTGGACGATGGGTATCTCTATGGGTAGTACTGTATGATTGCTACATTGGATACGGGTGGTTTTGACCCCCAACATGGGTGTCTGGGCAATGTGTGGTTGGACACTGTGGGCCAGTCTAATCTCTAGCTGAACCTCCAAACTACTTTATCCCTGCAGCTGAGGTTGTATGGGCATTGCATTAAAGACAGAATTTCGACAATGAAATGCTTAGTATTGCTGTAAGTGACTGTGAGTCATTCAGAGAGAGTGTAGTGTGAGAGGTTTGCCACAATTCGCAAAGCACAGCAGTAGATGAGGTGGTATACACCAAGTGTGCTGACTTACACATATATAAGATCTGTGTGGTGGCTCCACCAGGGTTTGTGACCACAAGTGTTTCCCGATCTGATGTAGAGTAAATAGTTAGTGTCGGCGATACAAAATTGGCTCAAGGATTTGTTAGAGTAGGATGTCCTTGTCGGAACAACCTGTCAGAGAGCCCTGTCAAAGCAACCTGTCAGAGCAACCTGTCAGAGCAACCTTGTCAGAGCAACCTGTGAGTGCGACCATGTCAGAGTAATATGTCAGAGAGACTGTGTCAGAGCGACGTGTCAGAGCAACCATGTCAGATCAACCTGTCAGAGTGACCTTGTCACAGCGACCTGTCGGAGCGACCATATCAGAACACCATGTCAGAGAAACCATGTCAGAGCCTAGTTGTGCTCAATTGGCGTATCTTACTCACAACTGGGCTATTTAAGCGATTGAAATGGATGAATCAATGTCATGGACCCATAGTAGTAGTTTACTCTGTGGCCTGGGGATTGGGTAGATGAATCAATGTCACAGACCCATTGTTAGTTTACTTGTGTGGCCTAGGGTTTGGGTGACACTGCAGCTGATCTTGGCAACTTAAAGTTGGGAGTTTGTAGTATATATATAGTCCATAGAGTACTTTGGTAGCACCAGCACAGGTACTAGAATTTGTACTCTCATATAGCATAGGTTTCCATTCTCTACTCATGATGTTCTCTACCTAACTACCCTACCATGCCTGCTACAACTGGCCACTGGTCCCAAAGCCTCAAGTGGTGCAATTCCGACAATAATATATCGTTAACAACACAAACAGCGGGGTGCCTTCTCCAAGTATCAGCTCTGTAGCCACGCCCATCATACATGTGGCAGGTATAATCAGTATTTGACAGTGTTAAAGCATACCTGTTCCGCATTGTGAGTGGCTCTCATATTTCCGAAGTGAATACATGCTAACAACAAATTTCAGCTTATAACCAGCTGTCATGGATATCTTGTAGGATTGGACTATTGTACTTCATTTCTGCATATTTATTTCGCTCAGTTCTGTGGGTTTTGGGGGGTTAGTCTTAACTATGTTCAGTACTAACGAATTTTGGTTTAGTTTACTGTCACAGTGTCCCTTCATGATGATTGTAGCAAGTAATGAACCAATCTTTTATTGTCACCTTGGGTGCAGAGTACCTGGTGGGCGATATGTGTGAAGAGTGCTAACTAGAAGACATTTCGCATTGTTAAATGATGAAGACTATTTGTTCACTGAGCCTGATGATGGTAAACACTTTGGAGAGTTGCTGTGAGAGCTGTAGTCAGGTTATTGTTAGACTTGTTGTCATAAGGCTGCTTTCAGAGGGCTTCTGTTACAGTGGCTAGTGTTAGCAACGGTTCCGGACCGCTGCTTCAACTCTGAGTCAGGGTCCGAACCGAATGGTGATCAAATACGGTGTCCGGGTTGTCAATGCACCCGAACTGTCAATTCGGGTGCGGTGTAATGGACATCCCCCAACCAGTCAAAATTGGGCGGGTAGTCAGCGGGTTGTCCAGCGGGTCCGTCTGTAGATTGATATAATGCTCTTGCTTGGCTGTTTGATAATTGTACTTGATCAAAATCGGTGAAGTAACATCCAGAAATTCCTTTTTGATCACTCTGCAGGTTGCAACATCGGTCATTATGGAATCAATGTTTTGCCTTTTGTGTTCTGTCTTTAATAGTGCTAAGACAGTCCATAGTACAGTTATGATCTCAGATATTCGCGCAATGCCACGATGACCCAATGTACAAGACTAAAAATCATTGAGGCCCTGTTGATACTCATTTCAGGTTAGGACAGGAAGTGTGCCGCTGTTGCTTTTGACAATGAAGGCAGCTAATACCGTATTTATGGATATCTGCAACCAATCGCCACTTAGATAACCCAAGATGCAAATCGAAAAATAGTTGAGTCTCAGTTGACCCTCATTTTCAGAATGGGGCAATGACCATGTCGTCTTCTTTTTCGCCTATAAAGGCAGCCACTACATCCATCAAGCCTAATCACTACCAGGTCACTTTGTAATTACCTGACATAGAAGACTAACAATTGTTGATACTTTCTTTTTCGCCTATAAAGGCAGCCCATACATCCATTAAGCCTAATCACTAACAGATCACTTTAGAATTACCTGACTTAGAAGACTAGAAATTGTTGACACTCAGTTGAAGCTCATTTTCATGATGGGGTAATAAACATCACACGCACTGTTTTGCCTGGAAAGGCCACCAATACATCCTATATGAATTACTATCACAAATCAACACTTGGATAACCCAAGATGCAAAGCAATAAATCATTGACGCTCAGTTGACACTCATTTTCAGAATGGGGTGGTGACCGCGTCGCTTGCTGTGTTGCCTATAAAGACAGCCAATACAATGGTTAGGCTACACAGCAATTAAATCACTTTCCAATTACCTTGTATACAAGACCAGAAATCTTGACGCTCTGTTGACGCTCATTTTCAAGATGAGGTAGGGAACATGTTACTCTAATTTTTGCCTTGAAAGGCAGCCAATACTTCGATTATGTATAACCACGACTAAGCCAATTTGGAATTGCCAGTCTTACTTGACCTAGAATTGTTGACCCTGCGTTGGTGCTCATTTTGCCATTGGCGTATCCACAATATTCAATCAGTTGATTTGGCGTAGTCTATCATTCACATTGTTCTGGCAGCCTTTCAAGCGTGTTAAATCACTTTCTCATGATCACTACATTGTCCTTTAATAATACATATAAATATATCCCCCAAAATATACTTTACAGTGTCCGCTAATTCTAGATATTAATACACTACAAAATTCCATTCCTTTCAATCAATGCTCATCAACACTTGGAGGTTCGCTCAATAGGCTGCTCTGGCCTTCACACTGGATGTTAGCAACATTACCACACAGCAGATAGTGTACTAAGCAGTGGATGTTTCTTTATCAGTCAGGATATCTGGATCAAAGTCTGTATCGTGCTGGCTTTCCTGGGCATATACGTCAAGTGTATACAACTCAGCGCAGGGAAGAGAACTATGTGAATACATATATCCAGGCGGCAAATTGAGAATTTGGGAACATTGAGCTGCCGCATTGTTGCAGGTTGGTGCTGGTGGCGTTCCGGGCAGAGGTGGCGTTCCGGGCAGAGGTGGCGTTCCAGGCAGAGGTGGCGTTCCGGGCAGAGGTGGCATTGGCTCTGCAGTCGACTGTCTGCGTTGGTCAGGTGGAGATGCACCTGTTCATTTGCGTCTGCAGCATGTCTGCGGATTCTTTGCGGTGCCATGGTGGCAATGAAGGCATCCATCTGTCCGGTTTTGACAAAGCATGGCCGGGTGTCTTTCCATCGCAGCCTTCCCCTTTTCATGCCCCGGAAACTCAACCCCCCAGTTCTTCTCTCCTCGGTGTTCAGCATGAGTTGTTCAGATATGATATTGCGTTTCCTGTATTGTGGTGTGCGAAAAGCCGCCTTTGACCATTGTGGCCATATTCCTGGAAAGGAGCATGTCGGACTGTTCCAGCTGTACCCAACCTCCGTGCCTTGCCATAGTAGCAGACATTTTGAAAACCAACTAGAAATTGGTTGCTTCTCTTACAATGAGAGTCGGCTACTACCTCGACCATATATGCTTCTGAAGTCTCCCTTCAGGTGATTCAAGCCTGGTTTGTCCACTCCCGGGGAAGCTTATGACGAAATTCATCTGGGACAATCACAGAGCTGCCCACCTCATGATGTTCAATTTGGCTGACTATCCGGATCAATCAGTCGGTCGACCATGGAGCTTTCCCGTTACAAGTGGCTATCATTTGGTCACTTAGCTCTCTGCGTGCACCCACTGTACATTATATAGTCAATTCACGGCCGTTTACGATGGTATGATTATGCCCACATCCAATTGTGTGCTTCTTCTTATTTTTGCTGCTTCCGGTCTTACAGCTGCTTTTTAAATGTGCATCCTGGGTCATCTTTGTAGTGGCTTCAGTGGCAGAGTTGCAGTGGACTAACTGGTGTATGCGTGCTTGCTGTGTGCCAAGGAGTGATGCATTGGATGAAGGGCCCGTGGATCGGCTTACTTTGGATCCTTTGCAACCTGGTTGAGGCAGTTGTATATCCAAGATTCGCTGGTGTGGAGTTGGAGAGGAAGATGATAACAAACAGAAGTGGAAAGTCCTGAGGAATATATAGTGAGCTTTATGTCGGAATGGAATAAGTAGCAGCCAACTTGTTCATTATACTCAAAATGAATCCTGCTGCGTATGACTACAAGCTACAAGGGTTTCCCACCACCTCATCATGTGCAATCAGTCAGTTCAATGTTGTTCGTTTGTTTCCAGGAATGAATTTGAGGCGTATGGCAGCCGAAATCTCCTGATTGTCAGATACAAATATAACATTCTTTGAGGCACAGGATGTTTGCGGATGATTGCGTCAAATAATCCCTGGGATAACGCTTCGGACTGATGCTGACAATCCACTCATGTTGTACGGTTAGCCTAACTATTCCTGTTTTATTGACAGTCAAAAGGCAGATTTTGCATTGTTCAAGTTGAGTAAACATACCAACCTTGACACAAAAGACGCAGCTTGCTTCCATATTGTCCATATATTGCAACATCCAACATCTTGCCCAACCACAAAGTCATCACAAACTACAATGGTCAATGCTGCGAAAAAGAGCTTTTCACCACTCTAGGCAGGCAAATACGGCAAATCGACACAGCGGTTCACAGGACGACATCATCAAGCCAATCATGGCAAGAGCGGCTTGGAAGCAGACAGAGTCCGAGCCCTTGGGGCATTGCGCAGCTTGCAATGCGAAATGAATCTTGTGGCCGAGACACGACGAGAAACAGACAACTGATGCAATGAAGAGAAAGAAAAATGGATCAAGGATTATGTTGAGAGAAAAACTGCTGTGGCAAGAAAGCGACTTCATTATGCAGAGCCAGTGATTAGGCAGGAGCAGGAAGACACAGGGATAGCTGAAAATGCGGAATTGACAACCACAGAGCCCAAATAAATGATTGAGGAGATGATGGTGGCTATCATAGACAGTCAGAGGGATCTTGCAAGTTCCGACGATGGGGAGGTTGGGGAAGATGAAGATGATGAAGAGACAGACCAGGGCAAGCTGAGCGAAGATGACGAAACCTGCTGGGTGATGGGCACAATCTCCAAATCAGGACAACAGAGCATGGGGAGGTTGCGGCAGAAGCAGATGAACATTGACGAATTGGCACAACCGGGATGGCTTGATGCAGCCGACTACTTCCATCAGAGAGATAAGAAGTACGGCACATCTGAATCGACGGTTCCGGCAGTTGTGAAACCGCAAATGGATGATGATGCAGCTGCACCTGCAACCATAACATTTGGAGAGGTTTTGGAGTCTCTTGATATTGTCCCCGGAATATCGCAAAAGCCGCAAGTGACTTCCCGACCAGGAAGTAGTCATGGTAGGTCAGGTTCTGCATAGCCACCGTCGGACAGAGATATAGCCGGTCTTGCGCCCCCCACCGATCTTGATCCATCATCTATTCAGAATGTGAAGCCTGTTGAACCCGTAAGCATTTACCCCTGCATATAGCCACCCAAGCTAATTATCTTTTAGAAAGTGGATTCGGACAAACACATGGTGAAGACTCCTGCGTCATAGGAGAAATAGATAGGGAAAGTGGTATTTTTGACGTCATATCACTGTGAAAAGCAATTGTTGTGCCAATCTTGCTACATGTCAGCGTTTTCTTGATTTCAGTGACCAAATTGTGAGACAGGATTATTCGTCTGTGTATGTGCAAGGGTCGAACACACCATGCGAATGTTCTACAACACAAATCATCGTCTAAGCCGGCGTATAAGCTTGATTTCAGTTTGCCCATTAATGTTAAGTAAGACAGCCAATGCTGTATTTGTGGCAAAATATACTAACCAGATTTCAGTGAGTAATGTCATACGACTTATGGAAGGAGCGGTCCGTGCTCAATGCAAATCAGTCTGAATGACAACCGTCATGCTGCATTTATACACACATCGAACTGCATAACTCTGTGCACAGACCTACTGCACATTGTTGTGATGTTTGCAATTGCTTATGGTACGTGATGGAAATCGAGGAGAAGGAGCAGGATGAGGATGAGGAATTGTGAGGAAGTCGAGCGATATTAATCAAAATGTACTGACATGATCTACATACCATCAATTACTGGCCGAAAGTGCAGGATTGTGATAGGGAGACATCATCACCCACTCAGATAAGGTGCATTGAGGTTGATCAGAAATTCAGAGGCCACAAAGCTTCTGGATGCAATTGCTAATACTGAGAAACACAATATTGGATCACATTAAAGAATATGCGATTCATTGAATACAATGATTAAGTGTACGAAGGCTCTTTCGAGGTGTTTAATGTGAGTGTCAACAGAGCGTCAACAATTTTTAGTTTTACACATTCCACAATAAAAGGGCTCCATTGTCTCGTCCTTCCTAAGAAAATCCGTTGTTTCGCAATATAGCCAAAACTGGAATTGGCACGCTTGTTGCCCCATACTAAGCAAGACCGTCATCGGAGTGTCAAGAATTTTCAGTCTTTCACAGTCGACTATCACAGGGCTGCATTTTTACCTCCTGCCAAGGATAATCTTTTGGTCGTCCTTATAGCTAAAAAGTCAAATGGCATGCTCCTTGCCCCATCTTGAACAGGAGCGTCAATGGAGCGTCAACTGTTTCTGGCCTGGCATTTTGGAAAATCCTAGGGATGTGCGGCAACATTGACCCATAATTGAAATATCGGCTGACTTTCTAGGCAAAACAGCAGTGAGAACATCGCTACTATGTTCTGAAAATGATTGTCAACGCAGCGTCCACAATTTATGGCTTAGCATCGCGTAAAACCCAAGGGGGGCGCGGCGAGATTGACTCATAATCAATCTGTCGGCTGCTTTTCTTGGCAAAAATGGTGGGAACATCATTGCTGCAATGTCCTGAAAATGGGCGTCAACGGAGCGTCAATGGAGCGTCAACAATTTCTGGCCTAGCATCCTATAAAATGCAAGGGCTATACGGCAACGTTAACCCATAATCGATCTGTCCGCAGCTTCTCTAGGCACGAATGCTTGGTGCAACATCCCAACTGTGTCCTAAAAATGAGCGTCAACGGAGGGTCAACAATTGTTGGCCTTCCATCTTGGAAATCCCAGGGCTGTGTGGCGAAATTATTCCAAAATTATAATATCAGCCCCTCTTCTAGGCAAAATTTCTTGGGACATCATCACAACTATGTCCTAAATATGAGCATAGATGGTGCGTCAACGATTTTTGCTTTGCATGTTCGACAACGCAAGGGCTGTGCGGCGACATTGACCCATAATCGAACAACTGGCCGCCTTTCTAGACCAAAATTCTTGTGACAGCATCGCTACTCTATCGGAAACCTGAGCGACAATTGAGCATCAACGGAGCATCAACGGAGAGTGAATGATTTTTGGTCATGCAACTTTCAAAATCCAAGCGCTGTGCATTGACATACACCCAAATTCAATGTATAGGCCGCATTTGTGGGCAGAAATGCCAGTAACCATTCCGCTCCCACCACCTGATAATAAGTGTCAGCGGAGCGGCAACTGGTTATGTGGGGCGCAGTAAGGTTGACAGAAACGAAATGCCTTGCATCGTTCGGAAATGGGGTTTGTAATGGTCAGTCTTGTCAGTCTGACCCTGTATACAAGTTCACACCAATGCATGCAATGTCTCACAGGTCTTACTTTTATGTTTCGTGTAGCTCGAGAGTCAATATTTAAGAACCAGCTGTCACGGCTCAGGTTACAAGTGATGGATTGATGGGTACTTAGCAATGGTATCAGGCGGATGGAAGGAATTAGAGTTACGGAACGGCGGAGACGTTGAGAGACCAAGGCAATGGCGTGAGGATGTTGTGAGGGGGTGGCGGTATAATTTGTTACGATAAGGAAGTGGTTTGAGGTGTTGCAATGTGGGACGATGTGGCATGGTTGTGTTGATATGAGTCGTGGTGGTGGTGATGTGTAGGATCACAGTTGGATATTCGGATGGTACATCGGAGCATGAGGAATGCTTCGAGGGTGGCCGACAAAGTGTTTATAAAGAGAGGCTGTTTGGTGTTGGAGGATTTCCTTTTCTTCTCTCTTTACTCGTTCTCTTGTATAGCAAAGCAAGCACGACATTGAACCAGCTCTGACCTTTGTCTGTCCTTGATTCTCTCGATACGAGCTTGGAAAGCACCTTGCCCCGATTACGAAATGACAAGATTGTTACCAATATCACCTTCGCCCAACCCTGCCCGTTACACCACCGTTCTACTCAAAATTACTGTAAGTTCTCACGGTCTCTCAACTGGAATTAGACAGCTTTCAAATTCCTACAACCATGTCCGATTTCCAATCTATATAAACCTCATTGTTAGTGATTATGATATCTTCCAGAAATGAACATGTCTTTATTCGCGATTTGTGCGACCTTACTTTACAAATCATATTTGATCATTTGTGGGCTTCAATGGATGTTAGCTCAAAACGTCCTATTGCATGGAGTGATTCTGGACTTGCGCCTTGGAGGCGTTGCTATTTGCACTGCTCAATTGAGGAGACTAGCAGCCCGGGCGTCATATGTATCATTTGTCATCAATTTCGTCGCCATCCATTACAACATGCAACCAGCTCCACGGGGAAACACTTGCTCGCAAAAGCGCACATTGCAAAGTTAAACGAATTAACAGAATCAGAGGTCTCTGAATTCACCAATACAACCATTGATGAAACCACTTTGGCCATATTGAAAAGACAAAGCAGTCGTAGAATGACAATAGTAAGCTCGCAAAGACAATTGATTTTCGACAGTTTGACCTTACGTATATCAACTCAATTTACAGACAGAACGCTCTCAACTGGCAGCAAAGGACAACCTTACTGCCAAATTTCACCATAATACCTGGAATCGCGACCCCATGTCAGGATGTGTTTAGGCTCACATTGCATGGAATGCGATATCAAACCTCGAGCTGCAATGGTCATTTAAGTCATTACGCGGCAAGCTGGTGCTGCTATCCGCCAGCACCCTTCGCAACATTTGCCACGGGGAATTCTCACTGACAGTGGACACAATTAGGAAGGAATTCCCTTCAAACAATGAAGTTGGCTTAGCTTTAGACGGGTGAACATCGACGAACCAATTAGCGATAACATCAGTCATAGCATACTATACAGATCGAAATTGGTCATTGCGAGATGTGCATCTTGCAGTCGATGAGGTTGATAGCCTGTTTCTTCCCTAATTCGAATGCTAATTGAGAATAATAGGTCAAAGGTCAACATAGTGGAGCAAGGGTTGCCATACATTTGAAGGAGGATCTGGATTGTTTTGAACATACAGACGGCTGGTAACTCGGAATTACGACAAAAAATGCTTCTTCAAATTACTCGATGACTCAGGAACTACAATCAACCCTTCAGGCCTTAGGAATGAGGTGGCCAGCGATGAGAAACCACATACCGTGGATGGTGCACGTCATTCAGCTTGCTTTGAGTGTGTTCTTGAGCAATCCCGGTGTACCAGGCCGCACCATGTCTTGGGAAGCCCATGAGCGTGATCAGGAATTTAGAGAGAATGAAAGCACAACCACTGGGAAGAATCAAAGACTGCGAAACGAGGGCAATGCTGGAATCAACAAGGTGTGGGCTATGCGACCAGGTTTGGCAAAGATAATTGAGAAAGTACTCATTTCAAGACATTGTGAAAGACCTCAACGTAACCTTCATAAAGCGGACAATGCTTGCTGTGTCAATTACGCTGACACTTGGTTGTCGAAATGAGTTCATTGACGGTCACAAGGCCAAAGTTTGAATAGCAGTACTAGCGATTATGGATGTGAGAGCACAGTGGAATTCAATATTGGAGTTCCTTGGGTGAGCCTACCAAATACGATAATTTGCCCGGGACTGGCTGAAGAATCCAAATTACAGAGATTACCGGCCACTCTTCACCACACACGATGAATGGACACTCCTCGAGTACATCATGGAAGTTTTGAGGCCATTCCAATACTGGACCATGTGGATGTTGAAAAGGCATACAGTTACTCTGCATCATGTCATCACTGCCTACAATGACATCTTCAATCATCTGGATGGCGTTATGCGACCTTTCGCTAAGAACAAGGTGCAATGGAATGCAGACTTGTACTTCGCCGTAAAGGTTGTGCGCCACAAGCTGTACAAAGATTATGCTAAAGTCACTCCAACGACCGGTCTGCTTCGCATTACGGCACATATGGTTGATCCTTTCCGGAAGTTGCAATCATTGAGGGAGTGGGACAAGGCGATGGATACTAATCCCGAGGACAAGACTTCTTATACTACCCAATATCAGGAGCCTTTTCTGAAGTCTGTGGAAAACATATACAGTGCCAAGCATGGACAAATGTCTGTCATTAAACCCGAAAATGTTCCGCACGGCAATATCTTTCTCTCTGCACAGGTGTCTGGACTTGCTCAATCGTCCTTGGATCCATATGATTTGTCCAGCGGTGATGAAGATTACTCAACACCTAAAGGCGTGGCTGAAACGACACCTGGATGATGCGATTGCACTGCATGCCTATTGATGGCCGCAGGGCCCTATTTCGATTCACCGCCTGAAACACCAAAGCACTGGGGGCAAATTAATCCCACTATCAATCATTACCACTCCGATCCCATGGAGATTAGCTGTACATCAAGGATACTGGATATCACCGACTGGTGGCGCTAGCAAGAGGAAGCACACACAAAGTACGCTGATCTCTCCAATGTGGCGCACAACATATTCTCTATTCTACCCCATGGTGTCGGAGTCGAGGCCAGTGTTTCCCTTGGGCGAGACTTTATTGGCTGCAGACAGTCTAAAACCACACACGAGACACTGCTGATAAAGTGGAAGTAAGGCAGTTTGCTCGAGCCAATAACAGAATATTGGCAAGTGATGGCGCAGCATTGGATAACACGGAAACTGAACATGAGTTGGAATTGAAGAAACTTGCAGAGGAAAGAACATTGCACACAATGGCAAATGTCCACGATGTTTTGGAGATGTGGCTGGGCAGCCAAAACCGATGTGCTACACAGATGGAATCCGATACTCAAATGACGAAAATGACAACTGTGGAATACATCTCGGATACCGAAGAGATTATCAAAGCATCGTGGTCAAACTTTTAACATGATGGTGCAGCGGCATATAAATTGTCAGAAAGATCACCTTAGCCACCAGCTTTGTCTGCAACGGACCTCCCTGGAGCATTAACTCATGTATTAAATGTCCGCCGAATCAAACGAATTGACCACCATCCAACAGAACCTGATGATGATAGTGCACCTGATAGCATTTCCGACACTGATAATTGGCATAACTGGCATGATGACTTGGATAATCCAAACGACATCAAAGAGGCCTGCGAGGCTGACGATGAATCTGATATAGAGCCAAACAATGGCATCAAAGCTTCGGAAAGCCCAGAGCACTGGGTTGTGAGTGCTGCACCAAATTTTCCTGGATTGATTTGGCCAACACGGAGGTCAGTGAAAGACGCTGAAAAGGGGTTGATGACTGTCAGAGCAATGGAAACATGGAGGAATAAGGGAAACAAGAAAAAGAAGGACAGATTAGGTCAAGATGTTTTCACCAGGTTCTATATGTTGCTTGACTAACAATTTCACTTATAGAAATATTATGGGAGAATAGTGAGCAGTTGCATGAGGATAATTGTTCATAAATAAAACTATTGCCGGCGAAATGTAATATTCAGAGAGATATCTCAATTTTTGTAGAATGAGAGAGGCCTGTGCAAGAATATTACTGCGCTTGGCTTTCCCAACAGGTTGAATCTGAATCGGACTGAAAGGCACGCAATAAGTCCAAAGATATATTTTCACAAATATCGATGGCTGCAGATATTGACTACACAATACATTATATGAGCATCAAAGAAGAGTCAACGATTTGTGGTTCTGCGTACTGGGTAATCACACCACCGATAGGTTGCAGACAGTTATAAGCGGATTTCTGGCCGCCTGTATAGGCACAACACACTGCGATACCCTCCCTGCCCTATCTTGAAAATGAGTGTCAACAGAGCGCCAACGATTGTTGGTTGTGTATCTTGGGTAATCTGTAGGGCAACAGGTTGCAGACAGTCATAAACAATGTATTGGCTGCCATTATAGGAAAAGGAGAATACGTCATGCTCCTCGCCCCATCTTGAAAATGATTGTCAATGGAGCTTCAACGATTGTTGGCCTTCCATCATAGTTAATCACAGCACGATGTGGCTGTTATGGTCTATATACATCATTTTGACTGTTGTTGTACATCAACAGGCTCAAGAACACGTGGTGTTAGCTCTGTAAATGAAATAAGGTGTTACTGTCCCAGAGGATGTGGCGGGAATATCCCATACATATTTGCCTATAAAGGCTGCCATATCCTTGTTTATGGATGCTTGTGATCAAATACCACTCATATTCCCAAGGATTCAAGACCAGAAATCGTTGACACTCCATTGACGCTCATTCCCAAGATTGGTGATGGAGGGTATCGCAGTCTGTTTTCCCTATAAAGGCGGCGTGAACTTCATTCATGACTATCTTCAACCTATCGGCAGTGTGATTATCCCAGACGCAAGACCAAAAACCATTGACACTCCATTAATGCTCATCTTCCAGCTGGGGTAGGGAGCATTTCGCATTCTCTTTTTACGTTAAAGGCTGCCAATACTTTGTTTATGACAGTGTACAACCTGTCGCCCCCCAGATTACCTGACATTCATTACCAACAATTGGTGTCGCTCCGTTGACGCTCATTTTCAGGATGTGGTAGAGCACATGTCTGTTTATTTTCAACATCAACGCTGCCAATATATCAAAAACAACCAGTGCTGTACCAATGTCAATATTTTGGCATTGACAGTTGCATATCTGAATACGATGATAGATATTGAAACCCGAAATGCCAAACCGGAGATTGGAACCTACCGGTCTGGCCTAGTGTTAGCAACAGGTCCTAATTGCCAGTTCGGTTTCGGGTCCGGTTCCTACCCGGAACCGAACCGTTGCAACGGGTTTCCACACAAAACCCGGCCTTTCAACATCACAACTTTGCCTCCAATTAACTATTTGAGTTCTGATCATATCATGATATAATCAGTACGTAGAGTGTGCAGTTCAAGCCGCTCTTTCACCTCACGATCTCCGATATGGGATCCGACCAATATTCATTGAGTCGCTATCGAAAACCCGGTAATTTCGCCTAAATGTGCGCTGTTTTCACAGCCATTCAACGAATATCAGTAGGATCGTGAATCGGAATGCGCGGGGTGAAAGAGCGGCCCGAACAGCACAATGTACGTACTGATCATATCTTGATATAATCACAATTCAAATACTTGATTGGAGCCCGAGGTGTAGGAACTATAAAATGGAACCGCGGTCCGGTTTGAACCCGTCCCTGAACCCGGTGGGTACCCGTGAATTCCGGGTAACAACCCGCTTCCAAAACCGGACCACAGCCGGGTAACCCGGAAACGTTGCTAACACTAGTCTGGCCAAATTTGACAAAACCTACGGATCCACGGGTACGGGTCCTGATTCGGCCTGCCAAGATGCAGTGGGTCGGGTTTTTGAACGGGTCTGCAACTGAACAGACCTGGTATTGTGGTCCAAACCCGGACCGCTGGCAGGTTACCCGGACCCGTTGCTAACGCAGGAAGTGGCTGCTGTTAGAGTGGCTGCTGTCGGAAAGCTTCTGTCCGATGGTATCTGTCAGAGTGGCTGCTGTCAGAGGGCTTCTGTCAGAGTGGCTGCTGACGGTGCCAAAATCAGTGAGTAAATTACTCCATTCATCAATACTATTCATCTATGCAGCTCGAAACCTTCCAACAAGACATCACCATGAGATGACCCAAAAGCAACTGAAAACCAAACAGAGCAAACCTGGAAAGCCAATTTCAGATCCCAAGAGTGCTAACCCGACATACCAAGCAAACCTGGAAACTCCAGCACCAAACCAGATGTAAAAAAAGTGCAGCCCCAAAAGTGGAAAGTACAGAAAGATTACAAATTAACTAACATCAACATCAGCAAAAAACATTTCCGTCCGGGCGGAATGGCTCCGTCAGAGTGGACGCACTCCGTCAGAGCCGTCAGAGACACCCCGGTGGCGGATTACTCCACGCCCGGCGTCAATACCACGCGTCGCGTTGCACATCGCCCTCCAATCGCAGTTGCGCCGTTTCTTCCTCAGACTCTGGAAAAGCATTCTTTGATGCTCCTGAAAGCACCTGCAGTTATGGATGTGCATTCAGGACACTACGAGATTTGACTATTAGGATAGTCAAATTTTGGAGCGGGTGAGACATCCGTGCAGGTCTGTGGGAGACTTCGAGAGCAGCTCTGCGGGAGACTTTGTGCCTTATTCCCAACGCAGTAGTTCTTAGGGTTCCATAAGCACAAGGCATGTCGTCTATAATATTCGTCTTTGTTAGTCACAAGATTCGCTACTTCATAATATGGCATGCATTATTTAAGTATCTCTATATATATACATATGGTCAGTCTGGCAACAGATGGTAGTCGAGCATTATCGGAGGAGCACCTGGAGCCGCCCATTGAGAGAACCTAGAGATGCACCACTTGGAGGCCGTTGTGGTGAAACGACGGAGCTAGAAGGCAGAGAGCCCACCGAAGAAAGTGAGAAGATATGATACTACCCGGCCGTGAGAATCCACGCAATTGCGTGGATCCAGATGAGATGAAAATGAGATGATGTCTATCTACCCCGGGGTCTCCCGAATATGTACTCCCCGTCGC
>Ga0307515_10005977_pt1 | contig 24516 bp, 24 predicted proteins | sample 17_EM_MG_FD_194513 | JGI IMG/M metagenome (GOLD analysis project Ga0307515, IMG submission 194513) | Populus trichocarpa ectomycorrhiza microbial communities from riparian zone in the Pacific Northwest, United States - 17_EM | ecosystem: Host-associated > Plants > Roots > Unclassified | place... | reverse complement strand
GGGCTTTAATAGTCGTCTGGCAGGGGATTGGTCTGTAAGTGAGGATATAGGGTAGGGACAAGAGATGTAAAGTGGTTGGCGGAGTTGCAGTTTGTCGAGGACTAGCTGTGGTTAGGGTTTGATACGTCTGTATGGTAATCCCCTGCACTTGCACTTCCTTTCATTCCCGACAGAATACCCGCCGTGACCCTCAGTATATAACTCTAAGCCGTCGACCAGCGCCACCGAAGAATCCTGCTTTGGATTAGTCTACGTGAATGACGCAGCTTTCCGCTGAGGCACAAGGCCAATCAGATGAGGGAAAAAAATTAAAGCCGTGTTTAGTGCTTGTGAAAGTGGTGGAAACTTGAATGACATGATCCCACGTTCTGCCTGCTCAGACATGTGCCTCCCACTACCTTGAGCGGTCGATATTTATCCACGTCCAATCCGGAATGCGAGCATGGCCGTTTACGGACAGAGACACAAAGAAACCACATCTGTTACAAGGGAATTGAAATTCAAACGTTCATGCATGCCGTGATTCGACCATCGTTGTGGGAGTGTATAAACCCCACGGTGGCTTTCATGGCAAGTGGGTATTCGGCGTAAGTTTCCGGTAATAGTTTCAATCCTTCGCAGTGCGGCTAATGCTTGCGGCGACACACTCTTACTGTTTTGCACTATCGTTGATCATGATGATGATACTAAGAATTAGATCTGAGCCGCTGTACAAACTAATGCGGGGAATGTTCAACGCTACCCTTGCTTCTGCACTCCAAAAACTTCAAAATGGCCACTTGAACAAGGAGAGATTCGCGCAAAGTAACGGTGCAAAGGAACAGAATATCGACCACCCCCCGAAAACGTCATTGAATATGCTCGGATTTGACGTGCGACGCGTAGATTTCCAAACTGTCACATGGACCTACTCTATATGAAAATATGGTGACTGAACTTGCCACGACATATAAATTAAGATATGACTAAATACAGATGAGAAAGCAATCGATTCTAGACCGACACGAGGTCCATAAGCGGCAGATAGATTGTAACCATAGTGCGTACATATCCTTTTATATCTGGGGATTGAAATTCTGACCACATTATTGGTTCGAATTCACCCGTCCTGGCCTTTTTACCATGCAAGATACAGCTCCTACGACAAGATTGTGTCGGTAAGCATGCAGACACCCCAGCTCCATGCAGCCTAGATGCAATACCTGTGGGTTCAGTGTACCGTGTGCTGTCACTGCCTGTTACCTTTACAGCAGGTTAGCTGCAAGTATTACTCCTGCAGTTATTTCATATATTTTCAGTTAAATGTTCCCGAAGAACTGCTATACGTAATTGTGCAACGAGAGCTGTTGTTGTATGAAAAGTCCTTAAAGCACGTTGTTCAAATTGCTATGTCGATATCCAACGCGGCTCGCGTGAAGCGCACGTCCCTCCAACCTGTCAAACCAGCCACCCGAGTACTGCAGCCTCCCACAGTTCAGAGATCCACCACCATATGTACCAGCAATTCGCCGATTCGTGAGCCAAGGCAGAAATCTAGCGGGGCCATCCCGCAGAACCGCCGGATATCGGAGGTAGTTAACTGAAAGGGAGAACAGCGCCAGTACGCTAATAACGTGCGCGCGACGTCACGCTATCGCGTTACTGGTGATTTTTATAAGCCAAGTTCCAGATTCTTTGATATGGGGATTGTGTGTAATCAGATTAGTCGCCAAGTAGTCTAGAAGAGTAAACAATCCGCTTTACCCGCCAGATACGGTATTTGGAAATTAAAACACTACGTTGTTTTGGTTGATTTCGGGTCGGTCGACGGGAAATCCGGCTGTCGGAGTTCTCTGCGAGTAGGATGTATTTCTTTTTCCTTTTGTTCGCTGCATACCTCCCGGTGGTGGGAACCTACTGGAAAAAAAAAAGTATGCAGACAATGCGTACGTCTGTTCGTGGCACAGATCTTGAAGCGAGACATTCCTCGTGGCCGATGTCTTGCCTATCGTATGCAGTTGATCAGGTACATTAAACATTTTCCGCTGGTTCGATATGTACCAGATCTTGGATCAGTTGTACGGATAACAGCTCAATTGGTACAGCTGCTGATAGCTGCTGCTGATAGCTGCTGCTGATAGTTGCTGGAACAACAACATAGTGAGCAGAAATTCTTTTGTTCTTGGTGTTAGAGCCGCTTCATAGCGCCTTGAAGCCCATTTTCAGGTCAACTTCCAATCGCTTATTTTGGCCATTCGTATTTAGCTTCATACCGACCGCCTGCAAGCAAAGCTTAAAAAAGATCGCTTAAACATAGAATTTTGGGTGTCAACTGGACGCATCGATGGATGGTGCAAAATCCAAATCGCTGAGAATAGAAGAGGCTAACCTGACTCCCAGGTCGAGAAAGTGGAGCCAACGATTTGAACTTGTGTTTTCGCATCAATATTGGATTGGTGAGGCGACGCCTTTGTATTGCAGCAGAGTCGCAGAGACGGTCGCAGTTCTTTTATCTCTTGAAGAATGGAATAACACACTCAGATAGCATTCCAGACACTTGAGTTTTACTTATTGGTCTCAAAAAAACACCAATGGGTGGCAACCAATTGCTGCATGTACCCCGCAACTCAGCTGAGAAAGGATGTCACACGCCAATCACTCGGCCGAATCATAAGAGCGGCCTTGATCAAGATATCTTAGCCTATCTTTATACTTCTGGAACATTGATAAGACATGAAGGGTGCGTTCTTGTGATGGTAATTAAGATTCGATTGACAGGTAGGTGTTTTCAATTCCGATGGCGCAATATTAATACAAGACTCAGCTAAGTTCGATCGTATGTATGACAGATGTGACGATTGGCTTGCGAATTCACCATGCATGTTATGCCCTGGATACCCAATCAAGACGCATAGCGAGCGAGCACTTGTCCATCAAACGACAACTGGATTGGGCGAATGGGGTAATCCCACGCTCCAAATTCACAACATTGGTGATGCCTGCCGTTTGCAGCCACTGCAATGTCAACCGTGGCAAGTCCACCGAAGCAAACGCATGAAATCCTTACGCTTCATTACCACCATCAGCCCCATATTTTATCTTTCGCTAGATGCCTACATCTCGCAGGGTCCCTGGTAGACGTGCCCCCAAGGCGTGACTGCTGACATGCACCAGATTTGCAGTCGACCTTCACAGCACCTCTGTCCTATTGCAACTACGAGTGCCGTCCACTACTTGTTGTATGGGATTTATCCGAGTGATAACGCGCGGCAAACATACCGGTACTTACCGGTTATTGCTCGGAAGCGCCTAACATGGTTCTCCCAATTGACTGGTACCGAACATGGATGGTCAGGCTGAGTACAGCACAGTTCGTGAGCTCGCAATCTTGCAATCTCGCAACATCCCATCCTCAGGGGTTCTTCGAGGCTCTGTCGTTGTGGGGAACATCAATATTGCCTAACGACTTCCTTCCAAAATCATCAACAGCTTTTACATCGGTTCTTCTACGTGATAACTACTATCTCGCATCGCTGTCGAGGTAAAAAGTCCACATTCACCTCCACGGGCCCTGAACCCCACTCTGTGCATTCAATTCTGGGCCAATTGTTCTGGTCTGTTTGCCGACGGAAGTATATCCGTCTGCAGTGGCAGGGCTGCGATGATGGGCAACGGTGTCCGTCCCGAATCTCCTTAGTATCTCAATATGAGATCGTCATCCATTCCAGACTGGGAAAACAATAAACTTCACGCGTCGTATCCTGGGTGGATCCGGATAACATCGCGATCGTTGTAACCAAAAAACCGGAAAGTGGTGGAACCGGGAGATTCACACGGCACCCTATCGAACCGCGGGGCAGCCGAAGAACTCGAGGCGGAGAGGAGCACCGCAGCGGGACAAAATTCCAGTAGTTTTCCGCACCCGTAGCCGTATTCCCTTCAGTCTCAGCAAAAGACAACCCCACAGTCCCATAGTTATCCACTAGTAATTGCATCTGTTGATATCTTACATAGGCCCGGTCAGTACAGTCTTTGGAATGTAGAGACCAGAACTGACCGGACCAGGCTTCAGAGCACCCTGGAGGCCGGAAGGGCCCATTGGGAATACTACAGTTGAATTAGGAGACTCATTATCAGGACTGACTACTAAACATCTCAATGAATTTCAAAGCGAACCCGGAGAACTGGGTCCTGCCAATCTAGCTAAGGCATACTACCTGATTCCATGTCTATTCAATGTCCAGACATCTTCTTAGGTACCCTCGGTTCACTGACCATGCCCCCGCATTGTCCAATCTCGCATACTTGGCGGCGTCCCAATTGAGTTACTTGGATCCTGGTGGTCCGGGAACAAAGTTACCGTAATGCTGGTACGGGTCCAGGTTGTGCCATGCACGTCTGAGTTGATAAGCAGGCAGCTGAATTCAAAAATGGCTGGGATACACTGGCGAAAGTCGGCTCAATTCGCTTCAGCAAGGAACTAAGCGTTATGTTGTGTGACATTCGTTATGTTACGCTGAGCGAGGTACTCTGCTAACAATACCCCCAACTGCATATTGAAAGCGGCAAATGATTAAATCAAAACAACCTGCATATTGGAGGGTGCCTGAATGAGGATGTTCAATTCCATTGACCCATGCCCGTATGTTGGACCTGCGTCCGCCCCTCCTGGCGCATATTTGACGCCGCAGGAATAATTAAGTTATCATATACTCTAAATCTGAGCCGCCGAACGGGCTGTGGTGCCTACATACATTTGGCTGATCAGCTGAGATCTTCCAGTTGGGCAATATTTACAAATTCACAGTGTTATTTGCTGCATGCTGAATTTCCACAATAACATAGGCTCGAGCCAAGGACAAGGCATACGCCAGTTCTTCACTCTTGTCTACTCCTAAAAATGGGCATCGTATCCGTGTCGCGGCCCGTAACGGGTCGAGGTCGCGTGACTCACATTTTAGATACCGGCACTGGCAGTAAGTGTTTAACACCAATATGCGCATTGTACCGAGGCTACGGCACACAGCGGCTCGGGTTTTCGTGGTCCAGATGCGGTACCGGCAGTGCAAGATTTGGGAGTCTACGTATCTACCAGTATCCAGCTCATTGCCGGATTTTTGGTATGGCATATACTAGCGGTCGCAAAGGTTATATCATAAAGTTTTAGTACATAAATTTAGCACCGCTAGTGTTGGGGCGCGAATTTCACAAACACTCACTCGAGTTTCGAGTTCCCCGAAATCGCTGTCTCTATAAGACCTCAGAAATTGTGGGGAAATGTAGCCAATTTTAGGTATAGTTAGGTATTTATGGTAAATAAAATTTCTAGGTATACAAGCAAGCATTTCCTCTCAGTACCTAGGGTCACTTTACAGTCTCTGTACACCTTAAGATGGATTGTGCAGTTATTAAAGTATTTTGCAAGTCGACATGTATATATACTACAATTTTCATCGCTAGAATGCATCTTGACCTTGCAAGCATTCCATACCTTTTCGAGCTCACCTGGTCAATCTAGACTTTCCATGGATTTTCCACCCTTCAACTTGAGTGCTTAGGACTCGAATGCCACACATGAGGTTCGGTTCAGCCAATTTCCTCCATAACAGTATATATTTTGCCTCTCCGCTTGATGTTTAGCAGAGTGTAGGAGTCGGCCCTAATTTTTACCTAATTGCCATTAGTTGGTGGACTGCGTAGACAATTGCTATAAATAAACTTCCTTCCTACAATTTTCCCATGGCGGCGGAAGATACTTATCAATTGACATGTCATTAACATATCACTTTGTCTGGCTGTTGATCTCCTGACAAACATATAAGTCTCGTGCCCGAAAGCCAGTCATTTCCATGTAATAAGTATGGCTTTCCATACCTATTTGCCTGTGTGAATCCCAAGAACCCATCACAATTGCCGTGTATTTTGCCTTGAGTACCGCTGATGTGTGCACCACTTTGTTGTAACAGAACAGGATCCACTGCTCTAAAGGAACTCCAGACACTGGCATGTAAATCCCACCCACCACTAAGTCTATACTAGGATCAGCTAATAATCCTAGTGTAGAGACACCACCAATAGCAGCCACTCCTCCAGTTTGTACCAAATTCCACTGCTGTAGCGGCTGTGGTGAAGGAGTACCACTACCATGCAAGGGAGAAAGTATGAGAGAAGGAGATGTCGTACTACCAGAGCGAAAGGGTGATACTGGCAACTGCAGGTGGGCTTGGACAGAGCGGACGGGGTGGGACTCTGCATGGCAGGAACTGTAGCAACACCCTAGCACTTACGTATTAGCTACATTTCCTCCCTAGCTACTAAAGAAGTTACTACCATTGGCATTCTGGGACCTTGCTCTTGTGGTTCTCTTTGTTGCTATGTCATTGTAGTCGCTGTGGTGATGACGGAGTTGATGAAGATTCCCTTGAATTGGCCACCCGCTAGCAACCCTAACCTCCACCGAGATGTATTGACATATTAAGTACATACGCCGCTCTGAAACCTCAATAATTGAATATCATCGATCCTTTGCATCACTTTCCTTTTGCTATACTTACTTAATCTGGAAGGGCGAACGCCTGCAATCAACCTTTCCCTCACCGATCCCCACCACCACAAGAGTTCAGCGCCCACAACGATGCCTTCCCTTCCCAAGACAATGGCTACCACGATGCGAGATACCCGCCCCATTCCTGCTCCCTTTGTACTGAAGCTAACGTTGCTAACCGTACGCGTAGCCATCCCGAAGCCACCCTCTACATTGCTCGTAATGCTCGCCGGCTCCATCATTATCGCGGATAACCACTACTGACTATGGCGCAATGATCGAAATATGAGGAGAGGTTAGAGAGTACAGCCGTACCTGCAGCGCGTAGCTTAAGGAAGGTCGGGGGTGATGCGGAGGATGGAGAGTACAGTCGTGCCCGAAAGACGTATCTTGAAAGCCTCGCTTTCATAACTCTATGACCGTAGCTGCTAGTGAGTTATCTTTTGCATCCTTATTTGATGCATGCATGCTGGGTCACCAAGTCGAACCGCTGGAGCTATGGTATTTGGTGGTTGGTTGCTGAAGGCTAAATGAGATTAAAACAGAAACTGTAGTGACTACCTACTTAATTAGGTGTTTAACTGGTTTTACTAACAAAAATAGATCGGGAAGATCAAAGTTGACTGGTAACCCTCAAAAGAGACTGTTCGGAGACTAGGCCCAACGTTATTGGTGCCGGATGTTGGACAAAATTAGATACAAAAAATAATAGGTATGCAAGAAACTGTCTATCGGTGATGTGGTATACCGTGCAGAAATGTCTGAGCGCGTGGGGTGCCGTGAAACCGGCGAGCTTGCCCGTTTGATATAGAAGCACACACCCTATGCGCTCTTGCAGATGAATGCATCATATTTGGTCTCGCACAGCTTGTTACACAAATTGCTGATTGTGCTTGCAGCAAACAACAAATAGCTAGCCAAACGTCTCAAGCTACGTCATCGTCTGCAGAATGTTTCAGCTCAGACAACAGCCTGTGAGCGTTTGGTGATGCGCTGGAATTCATATGGGTGTCGGTGGAAGGTCAGTTGCGGTTGGACGGGGAATTACTGTACTGAGTTTCAAGGTTCGTACGTCACGCATCTCGGAGGATCCGTCCGAAGAGATTTCATTGCGGTTCTTGGGCATTCGATATTGAAAAAAAAAATCGAAATATCGTACGAACCTTGACGCTCGGTACAGTATGTTTGAAACCGGTAGACCTGTTATACTTGTCATCTGACAGATCTTCTAGTACTGTACTGATCACTATGATTCAGGCGTCAACAGTCAGACGGGTGGGGGTATCCGTCCGGCGCTTTTTTCGTCTCGGTCAGCGTCAGTTTGACGCCGTCCGAGCTGCAAAAGTTGTCAGCATCCAGCTTACAGTTTATAAAAGTCAGTTTGATGAGTTTGTTTTTGTACACTTAGAAAAACGAAATTCTCAACTTTGAAGTATCCTACCCCATTCTGGCCCGAATTGTCTGAGCACCATCGCCCATTGTCCCCCAAATACTCGTATTCTCATAGTCAGCACCAGAGTGACCGGCCATGTACCTTGACGTCCGCCTCTACTGAATCGACTTTCATCTTTTCAGTTTATCACCCGCTCAGCGAAAGCTAGAAAGTTCCCAAATTTAAGCATACATAAAGGTGGTGCATGACGTCTCTTTTTGGTCTGTTCGCATTTAAATTAGTCGGGTTAATTTCAAATGTCAAAGGCTTCCGCGTACGTCAAGGTTTGCTTAGCTCACTCAATTATGTACTCTGAAGTTCGAAGTGAAGCATTGGCTATTAATTATCGCGCGTCTAGATTTGAAAGTAGCTTCGAGATTGCGAGGTTTATAGAAACCGGTGAGATTGAGTTGGTAGAGGAAGAGTGAATTTATGATCTTGAGTGAAAGAAGCGAGTGATGACATGTGAGAAATCCCGAAAGCAGTACTGAAGAAGTCTAGGGATCACCCCAACGATCTCATCTTATCGGTCTCCATATAAATCTTAACACAAGCCCTTGACCTAATCTTTGAGGGCTCAAACCTAAGTCTAGAAGTCAAAAAAGGCAAAGCGCATCCGCAGTAAGCCCTAACGTCCGGGGCGTGGCGAATACCCACAGCCAAACCCATACAAATGTCGATGTCAGCCTTTCGACCATAACCGCTACCCATGCCACATAAGTCTAGGTGTGAGTTAAAGTATCCTAGGGCATTGTGTTTGCTTAATTGGAAAAGCCTCAGTGTAAAGAAATAATGCTGCTATGCTTTCCTCATAAGATTACAGCCACGCTTTTATATAGGAGATTATCGACCCAAGCAGAGCAAATGGGGCAGCTGTTTAGAAACAGCAAGACTCTGTATGGTGATCATACATGAGGAGTGCTATTTGTTCCCTCTCGTAACTGGCCATGCACTGTCCACTCTGTGGCTGATGGAGCATGGGTGATTTGTATGGAGAGAGGGCTTTTTCCCCCAACTGTGCCATCCCCTGCACTGATGGCTGCCTGATTACTATTTTCTGTTGGCAAAATAAAGTCCAAGGAATTATTGTTTAGGTACAGCCAGCCTCTTGTTTGTCTCTCTTCTCTGTTGTAGAATACTACCCCAAAAGCTCGGAGTATGGCGTGGAGCCGTGTGTAATAGCTGCGCCATGGGTAATCGCCACGCCCCGGACGTTAATCCCCCAAAACGACCTTTACCCTCAAATATCAGACACCGTCCAGAAACTACCTGCAGCTTCTTCGTTGGTTCAATTCCGAGGACCCAGGCTAGCCCTTCTCCACCTGCTTAGGATTTCCAGCGAACTCGAGATCAGTGTCATCAAGCAAGTCATTTAGGACCTACATCTCGATGCTTCCTCTTATCCAACGTTTACGAAGGGTTGATCAATTGCAGGTGGTGCTGATAAGACAATTTTTCGTAGGTTACAGATCTACGGGCCGGTCTATAGATAATTTCAGATAACACTAAAACTATCATATCAAGAAAAATCGTCCAGGGATGCGGCAGAAAGACATGCCAAACGTGTCTCCAGCGGGTGTTGTAGGTGGAATATCACTGGAAACCCCAGACCTTTGGATCTATATATAACCGGGCGGTTGGTCCGACTGCTTGGGAACATTGCACGTCTTGATCCCCCAATTTATGAGTACTATGTGCTATCGCTATAGTTAGGGTTATTGAGAAGGTTGACATCACGTTAAGACAAGCAGAACTCTCTTTCTATCTAGTCTTTTACTTAGACCTTCCTAACATCTCTTCCCATTCCCCATTTTTCACGCATCTCCCCCCCCCATTCTCTCCTTTCACCCCTGCGACCAATTCACAACTTCAGTACTACAAGGTACATATTTGCTCCATTTCACCATATTTACCTGTGCCGACCATTCTCTCGCAACCCGAACTTTCCACTTCCTCCCTCGTTGGAACTAGCACCGCCCGCACCCGCAATCAGCGCAGTTTGATACCTAACGCACACCCAATTGAGTTCGGCCTCGACCAGTCCAGCGGAATTCAGAAATGCAAGTCCAGCCTCTCAAGACTCAGCTTGCCGATACCAAAAGCCAACAACAAGCGGCGACGACGGATTTCTGGTCGCGCGCGCGCCAAGCTCGGCCAGATCTTTGCCAACACAGGCAGGCGAAGAGGCGATCGTCGATCGTTCGGTCGTCGGGGAAAGTGTGTACCACTCCGAGATCGAACACGCGGCGGCGAATCTTGGGAACCCTGTAGTGTCATTGAGGGAACGACGAGAGATTGTCGGTGGGATGGGGTGGGCGGGTATCTACCTCTGTCTGCTTCTTCGACAATAGTCTGATCTGACACTTTATCCTCCTTTCACGCCACTCGTTGCAATCGTCCACACCACCCAGGACTTTCTATTTGAACAATGGGTGCATAATTATGGGACGAAAAGAGGAGGAGATAGAAGGAAGTGTCTTGAAGTCTGATGTCGAAGTGAAGATGTCTTTGTGCCCGACGGATTCCCTGGAGGATAATAAGGGATGCTTTCTTTTGTTAGGGTAGTAGGTGGGGAGTCACGGCTTGCTTGGCTGTTAGGCAAAAGTATGCCATGCCGCAAGCGGCCGAATGCAATATGATTACAAACAAGCACTTTCTTCAGAGATAATGATGATATCCAGTATCTATACAACAGCCCCTTGCAGTTCACAAAAGTAATAATAGCTAAGACTAGTGATATAAAACGCCAGGCAGTGATGCAACCAAACAAACAAAACAACACAAGGTGGGAAAAAACGGCTGCAGATGAAAAACACAAATTGAAAAGCTCTAAAAAAGAAATAGCCCGGTATCCAATACTCCCAAGAAAGTGCCCACAGGACGATATAAAAAACCCCAACCGATATCCCAAAACACCTAAGAAAAGAAACCACCCACCCACCTCCCTACTCGACCTGGGATTTAACAACATAATTCTCCAACCCGCTCCCGCACATCCCCAGCACCTCCTCGAGCGGGCGTCTCCACACCGTGTTCTGCACAAGCCTAAACGCATTCTCCTTACCCCTACACACAATCGCCATCTGCGCCTTTTCCCCCTCTCTAACCACCACCTCCGCCTTCGAAACACAGCACATTCTTATTGCCGCATCAAGATCCTTCATTGCTGCGTGCGCAGTATCCCGCCAATCCGCTGGGAGGTCGTTGGAGAGGAAGAGGATTAGGATGAAGTCTGGGTTGATATCAGATTCTGGGTCGCGTGGAGGGACAGGGATGACGACGGAGAAGGTCGTGGGGGGAGGAAGGGGACGGAAGTAGTCAGTGAGGGTTTTGGCGGGGGTGGGAGTGTAGGAGTGGTTTTGGGTGTAGTGTGTTGGGGCGGGCCGGTTCGGGGTTGGGGCTTGCCCTTGGATCCCGGGTCCTGCATTGCCGTGTGGTTTTGTCTCCATATTTTGCAGTTGCGGTGCTGTTTCTTCGGATGGATTCTCTTCCCCGGCGACAATTTCGACCAGCCGGCCTTTGCCTGCATTGAGTGGTGCCGGTTTCCTGGTACAAGACAAGGGAGAGGATGACCGAGCGGCAGACTGCGAGGTCTTCTCTTGTGTATCTTCTGGTTCCACCTCCTTGCGTGATGGTTTCGTCTTCTTGCTCCTCTTTTTTGATGGCGACTTTTGTAGCAACGGCGGGAGTTCTACTTCATCTTCCTCAAGCTGTGTAGAATTCGAATGCATGCCAGTATCTAGCACGGGATCAGACACAGCTCGTACGACTGTCTGATCCTGTTCTGCCTCCAGTTCTGCCGCAACTTCTGCGTCCGACCCAAAGATATCTGCAAGATCTTCAATATCTTCCGGAAGGACAGAAGGCAGATTAGATGGTAAAGCAGTACCCATCCGCATGATCTGGGATAGGCCCAAAACAGCACTTTCCCCGGCAGGAGACGATTCCCGAGTACGGATCTCTGCCCAGGGGACGTCTTCATCGAAGAGGGAGGGGGACTCGGCACGATTTTTTGTTGGGGGTGGTGGGCTTTCTCCTGGCAGCGGAGGAACCTCTCGTGGCGTTTCCTCTGCTTTCGAAATAAGCTTGGTTGGTGGGACTGTAGACGATCCTCTGGTGGTATAAAACGACCCTTCTTTGGTTTCTTCCTCTTCCTCTTCCTCTTCCTCCTCCTCCGTTGACTGGTCCCAGATAGCTTCGGAACTACACCGTGTCCTTGGCTTCGAGTTTTCCCAGTCGCTATAATCGGCTGTGGCATTGTTCTTCAGCCTATTTTGGACCTGCGGAGGCCCGGCATCCTCCGAAGATGTGAGTGGCGCCAACTCCAGTTCTTGTTGCTCGGGTGTCGCTGATGCGAACAGAGATTTATCGGCCGCCGGTTCTGGGCCGGGGAGCTTGGTGTTCTGAGTCTGTGCAGGCCCGGCTCCAGGCTGTTCCTGACCGGGTGTGGCAGACGCGTCAAATAATGCCGCTTCGGGCTGCAGCGCGGGGCCTACCTCCTCCCTGCACCTATTCTTCTGTTTCGTCCGTTCCGTCAGCTCGGGTGGCGGAGATGAAAACAACAATCTACCAGCCACGGGCTCTGACCCGACGATCCGGCTCTGTTCAGGCCTGGCCTCGGGCTGCTGTTCCGACTCGGGTACCGTTTCTTGCGCGTTTACCTCTTCCTGGCGCTTTCTCTTCTTCCTTGTCCTCTTAGGTTGCTCGGGCAGCAGGGATGCAGACAAAGCTTTATCGGCCGGGGGCCCAGACCCGGACAGCTCTATGGTCTGGGTCTGTGCAGGTTCGGACCCATGTTGCCGTTCCAGCTCGGGTGCCGCTTCTAGCAGCGACTCATTTGCCTCCTCCTCGCTTTTCGTCCCGCTCTTCTTCCTCGGCCTTCCCGGCGCCGATCTCTTTGTATCTCCCTCCAACGCCCTCTCCTCTTCCCTCTTCCTCCTCCTCCCCGGCTGCTCCGATTGCGATATCGCGCGCACTTGCAATTTCCTCCTCTTCCGCGGCAGGTCAGGCTCCGGTTCTCTCTGCGGCTCCCCTTCCACATCCACCCAGAACAGCTCCTCATCTCCAACCTCCTCCTCCTTGCCTCCACGCTTTCTCTCCCGAGCCTCCCGCTCCACTGCTTTCTTCCGCCTCTTCCGCTCCCTCGCCCTAAAGTTCCGCTCCCTAATCACATCCTTCTGTCGCTCCGCTTTCGACTTCGGCTTCTTTGTGGCGATGCTGGGGGCTGCGTTTGGGGGTCTGTATTATTAGCTTGTAGCATGGAGCGCGGAGGCTGGGGGAGGGGGGGTTACGATTCCATTATGTTGATGTGTCGGGAGGGAAGACGCGGTGGGCGGGACGCGTTAAGGTGTGTATACAGAAGTGGGGCGGCGGTCTGTGCGCTTGTGTTCCAGAAACCTGGTTTCGTCTCACTTATGCACCACTTCACCAAGGATTATGTACGATACCCGTGATAGCTGAACCAAAATAGTGTTTACGTATACTTGTATATCCCCTCACCCAAAACCCCATCCCCCTCCTCCACCCACTTAACCCCCTCCTTCGCCCACCTCCACCGACAATACGCTCGTAGCTCTTTATCCTTGGGCACGACCCTCCTCCACTCCTCCTCCTCCTCCTCCTCCTCCCCATCCGGCGTACCCCGGAGCCGGTCTCTACAGAAGATGCGCCAGCTATCCAGCGCATACGCGCCCACTCCTGGGAGGTGTGCAATCTCCCACTTGAGTTTTTGAGGCACGCCACAAGGTTCCCTCCCAGATATCGGGAACGGCTTGGTATCTTTCGGGGGGTAATTATACAGCACTGTATCCGCACCGTCGGAAGATGGTGGGTTCAGAATCCATTCTTTCGCCATTTTTATCATTCGATCTGCGCGGATGCGGAAGAGCCCGAGGGGCTGCATAAAGTCTTCTAGTTCGTTTTGGGGGGCGACAGAGAGTGCTTCGGGGGTGGGGTAGAGGGTGAGGAATTTTTCGAGCAAGGGTCGAGCGACGGAACCCTTGGTGCGGTTGAGGAAGGTTGTGGCTATGAGGAGGTGGAACTTTGGATGTTAACTACTGTATCACGGAAAGAGCTGATAGGTGGCTAACCGGTTTTTCCAATAGTTCTTCCTGCACCAACCCGAACTTGTCGGAGGAGAATGGAGGCCACGGCATTATTGATACACCCTTTGGTGCACGCCCTGTTCCCTTCGTCTCGGTAGCCCCAGAGAAATAAGGGGACGTAATCGACTCCTTCCTTGTCCTTGTGCGCTTCGGCCCATCTTCAGAGGGAGTCGGCGTGGGGAAGTGAGGAGAGACTGATTCGGATTTCCTAGTGACCTTTCTCCGCTTACTAGGCGGCGGCGGAGAAGCCTCAAATTTCGCCTCAATAATATTCGGCGATACGACGATTTCAGAAAGCGGTTCGTCAGGCCCAGCATCCGCAATTGCATCTCCCTTCCTTGTCTTTGTCCTGAACGCGTAGGGAGAAGCCTCAGGCTCAGTCCTTAACCCACGTCTAACCGGGGTAGACTCTTCTTGCGCTGCATCCAGCTCTCGCCGCTTTTTAGCGGAACTCCGAGTATCGTAAACTTTCGTTTCGGCGGGCTTCTTGGTGGGCGTCTCAACGACCACCACCGGCGTGATACTTGTGCGCTTCCTTTTCCTTTCCATAGAATTTCGGGTACCGGCGCTAGGTGGTGGCGTGAGAAAGGCATCTGAAGGGATGTCTGTGGTCTTGAGGGGTTCTAATGGCGGATGTATCTCCTTGTTCGAGGGCCCGGGGTCAATGACAACGATTGTATCTGAAGGTTCCTATGAGCTTGTTAGTCGCTGCCAATGATTCGGAATGAGGACATTGGTACCTCACTCTCGCGGATCTCATCCTCGACCTGCTTCTGATCGGTTGATTGATTAGCGGTACCTTCATCCTCTTTCTGATCCGCATCCTCCCAGCCGTCACCCTCGACCTGCTTCTGATCACTTAGTTGATTAGCGGTACCTTCATCCTCATTTTGACCCGCCACATCCTCCCAGCCATCACCCTTATCCTCTCGCATATCCCCATCCTGATCCCCCGTATTTTCTCCCTCTTCCGCGACAGTAGAGCCCTCCTTCTCCACCTCCTCATCACCAACCTCGTCCTCCGGCGCTCCATTCCCGGATATCTTCGACTCGTCACGCTTCCCGGCCCGCAGTTGCTCCTCTCGCCGCCGCCTGACCTTTTTCTTCCGTCTAATTCGTATCCCCGGAACTCCTGAAGTCGTCATTCCCGCCATTTCTGTCCTCAGCTGCTGGCGGGGCGAATTACGGCAATGGAGTCAGGTGGTGGTATGCACTTCAACTTCTGCTTTTCGCGGTGCGATGTAGCTACGTCGGGACAATGGTAGTGAGTGTTCTAAGCTATACAGCAGGATGGGTTGGCGTTCTGAAGGACTGTGAGGTTCGGCGGGCGATAAAATTGCAAACTTTGTAGGCGGGGGATGTGGGGAGGTTGAGCAGGATTAAAAGGTGCCAGGATGGAATCGCCCCGCATCCGCCGCTAAAGCAGAGTAGCCGCATTTATAACTTGGGGCAACCACGCTTAACCGAATATCGTTACGAACCAATAGCATGATCTCATTATTACAACCTCCAAGGACTACACGGTATTAAAAAACAACCCAAAAAGAAACTTAGAAGCCAATGCCATCTATGCCAAACAAAAATACCAAACTACTCATAAGGAATAATACTCCCGCCCTGATTCCGCAACTTCGCTCTTTCCAGCGCACTCAACTGCTGGGTTTGTGATGGTGCTCCCGACGGACTCAAGGGTCCACCAGAAGAGAACGAGCCTTGACGACTAAGAGGTCTTGGGCTGTGCCTTCCGATATTCAACGGCTGAATGCCCACCGGTGTCGCAGCTCTGGAACCCGTCCTACTTCTTCTCCCCATATCCAGCGGTCGGGGCGTTGACCCCCGAGATGAACCCCCGGTAGCCTTTGCATGCTTCAGTCCATCCAATACCATTTCCAAGTTTCCAATAACAATGCCTTTCTCAGCGTTCCAAGTGTCGATGCGTTCCTTCAGCTCGCAATCCACTATTTCATCTTCTTTCCTCGCCTGCTCCTCGTCCTCGGTAGTTTCTCCCTTCTCCGCGACTGTCAATTCGTGTCGAGCTGCATTCCCTACCAGCAATGTGACATGGTGAACTTTCATCAAATTTTCCCCAGTTTGCAAACAACTCTTCAGCGTCGCGTGAGCGCGCGACAACTCCTCCTTCAATTGTACCTGATCCCCCTTATAGTCACTGGGCGGTCCAGGAAGCTGAGATAGTATGTTGTTGATCTCCTTCGTAATAGCATCGATGTAGGCTGAATCGCGCTCCAGGCCAGCACCGACGTAGCGCTCAATCAAGGAGATCAGTGCTTGGGACCGGGAAAGCTTTTGGTGGGCGGCATCAATCACACTGTTGCCATCGTTAGCCAATCGTATAGAACAAGGGAAAGAGACACATACAGCTTCTTTTCGCTCTCATCGAAATACTTAATCATGCTCATGACTTTCTTGAGATCACCCCTTATCCTCAATGGTTCAGTAACCGTCCGTCTAAATTTCCTGTCTCTCGCCAATATCGCCTCATGCACTTTAGCATGTCGTCTCTCCACAATCCCATCAATCCTGACCAACATCTGGAGCACACTCTCCAGCTCCGGGCGTCCATCGGCACACCATCTGTCCCTCCCTGTCACAGCAATAGCCAGCAGTTCCCCACTGGCCTTGAAATGCATATCCATAACCTCCTTGATTCCCTCCTGCAGCTTGTTGTAAACGGGCTCGAACACTTCCTTTACATATCTGTTGTATTCAGCCGTTTCATCCGCCTTCCGGATCTTCTCTTCCTTCTTCGCAAACTCATCGTCCATTGCCCCAATGTCGCCATATCCAATCTGATTGTCTGCAAAGAGCCCGTCAACGAAATCTTGGTGTTCGTCTTGTCTTGTCTTCCGATCATTTTCAAGCTTCTTTCGCATCGGAGCCTCGCTTTTTTCAAACGCTTCGGCGGCAGCCTCGATGAAAGAGAAGTCTTCCCCAATTTCGGTAAGTTTTTTCTTCATCTCCTCTAGAACTGGACTCTTCTCCCTCTTTGCACCCTTAGGAGCCAACAGCCGTGTCAGACCCGCCGTTATCATTCGAGAAGTAACCAACGGTGCCGGAGCTGGGACTGGAGTTTCCGGTTCTTCTTCCGATACCTCCTCGTCAGCACCCATAGAAGGAAAGTAGTCATCGGAAGCCTTCTCCTCCACCGGCAAAAATGTCTCGTCCCTCCTGGTCGGCAGTGGTGCCGTGCTATAGATGCCCATTCCTTCAATGGATGTCCCCGCCCTACGAGGAGGTCCAAATCCAGGACGAACTTCCATAAAAGATTGAGGTCTATTAGAACCAGAAATAGCTTCAGGTCTAAATGGTGCATATCCTTCGCCCGCTTTATGGCTGCCATCAGCGGTAGGAACCTTATCGTACTCAGAAAACGACTTTCGTCGCGGGCTCTGGCTAACAAACGTAGCTGGGTTGTAGGGCACGTACGCTGGTTTCTGGGTGTTTGGTGGTGAGGGTGATGCCTTCGGAGAGTTTGGCTTGTACAATGGTTGTGGGGGGCTAAACGGCACATAGGTTTCAGTGCCGGAGGTCTGTGGAGTAGTTGGACGAAAGGGTTTGTATGGTGCCGTAGAAACGGACGATACCGGGCTTGTCGCTGTAGCAGGTTCATCATAAATTGGCTCTGACTGAACAGGCTTGTGATCAATTGGCTTCGATTGAACAGACCCGTCGTAAACTGGCTCCGCCTGCACAGGCTCATGATAAACTGGCTCCGTTTGCACAGGCTCGTGATAAACTGGCTCCGCCTGCACAGGCTCCTGGTGGGCAGCAGGTTCTAATGCAGGGCTCGGCTCCTTCACGTGTTGGTGGTAAACCGGCTCTACACCCATAGGCTCATGGTAAACGATGGGTTCCGTCTTCACATGTTCTTGATGCGTCACGGGCACCGCCTGAATTGGTTCATGGTATACCACCGGCTCCGACTGGACAGGTTGTTGTTGATGTTCACCAGCGGAGGCATGCGCCCCACTATCAATCTGATTCGACGAAGCCGCGGGCGCATGAACACGATCAACTATACTCCCCTGCCGACTTGGAGGTTCTCCAATAGCGAGTGGATACCGTTGCCCACGAACGAAATACTCCTGTTCCATAAACTCCTTGAAGATCTTGAGTTTCTCTCCATCTGTTTCTGCAGCCGCTTCCGCCTCTATCATGACGATGAATCGCGATATAGACTCCTGATAGAAGGGGTCCAGTTCTTGGAGTCGCTCTATCGTTGCATCTTCCTCGGATTGTTGCTCCTGTCTTACCGCCCCATCCAACTGGTGGTTATCCGGGGCACTCTGCACAGCAGCCTGTACAGGTTCGGTATAGACCACAGGTTCGATATTGACCACAGGTTCGGTATAGACAACAGGTTCGGTATAGACTGCAGATTCGGTATTGACCATAGGTTCGGTATACACGACAGATTCAGTATAGACTAGAGGTTCTGAAACAGGTGGTTGTTGCATTGCAATTGGAGGTGGGACAACAGCAGATGTATCTGGATTAGGAACCGATTGCTCTTGTTGGGTCGCAGGAGCCTGGACGGAAGTACTGTATCCAACATCCATTTGGTACTGTGCAGTCGTATTGGGTGGTATAGCTGCGACGCTCTCGACAGTGGGAGGTTGGTAGCCCACCACAGGTCCCTTCTCTGTCGGCTGCTGGTGCTGCGGAACATGGTCCATCTGCGCAACAACGTGGGAATCTCCGATCGGCTTTTGCTCTTGGTGGTGGTGAGTCAAGTCTGTAGGGGCATTCTGTACATTTGGCTCGAACTGGATAGGTTTTGGCTCCTCGGTCTGATAATAGCCCCCAAATTGATCCCAGCTATCCAGAGGCCCACCGGCAAAAACCGAAGCACTCGTCAAACCGGAGCCCAAATGTTTCTGAGGTTCTTGAACAGACGGAGAGGCTGGTTTAGGCGGAGGAATTGGAACTTGCGCTTGGGTCAAAGGTGGGGGAGGTGTAGCAGTTGCTGCAGTATAAATTTGCTGTGATAGCTGAGGTTGAAACTGCGGAAGAGGGGGCGGAGTAGGACGGCTTTGCGGTTCGGTCTGAAACAATGGCTGTGTTGTAGGTGGAGAAGCAGAGGTTGCATCGGTATAGATCTGCTGTGAAGGCTGGGGGGGCTGAAACTGTGGGAGAGGCGGTGGGGTAGGACGACTCTGAGATCCGCTCTGGAAGAAAGGCACTGGCACGGGTGGAGGCGTACTACTTGCTGCAGTGTGTATCTGCTGGGAAAACTGCTGTTGGAACAGAGGGAGAGGAGGTGGTGTCGGCCTATTTTGTTCACCCTGGGATATGAGGTTTGCCGGAGGGTATTGGTAGCTACTGACCGACGCTGAAGCACTAGGTTGTGTGGGCTGTGTCGGTGGCGGCGTCGGCCGGCTCTCCTGCTGACCCTGAAAAACATTCTTCAACGGAGAACCAGGCGGAGGAGTTGCAGATGCAGTCGTCGCTGTATAAATTTGCTGGGAAAACTGCTGTTGAAATTGAGCAGTTGGCCGACTTTGCTGTTCACCCTGTGACCATTTGGCTGCCGTAGCCTGGGTATATGGATACTCTGTAGTCGATGAGGTGGACTGGGTGTACGGATAATCCTTGGCTGGACCCGAAGACACTGTAGCTGATGGAGGAGTCGGAGTTGATACTGCTTGGTTGATACGCCCATAAACGCCGTCGGCCGAAAATGTCGGGCTTGAGGTCGGTTGGGATATGGGCGGCGTTTGTATCTGCTGGGCTTGCGGGGGCGGTGGAGTTGAAGAATAGGATTGTTGTTGCTGTAGATGGTTGAATTGATAAGGCTTTTGGTTGTATGTCTGGAATATCAGATCAGCACACTACCCAAACATGCATCCTACATTTACAAAATTTACATTATCACCACTGCCGGTGGCCGGCGCATAACTGTTTGTAGGACTAGTGGTCGAGGGTCCTTGTGAATAATAATCGCTGGGACGCTGTTGTTGTTGCGGGGGTGCTTGTGGCTGCTGGCTTTGATATTGCTGGGTTTCGTTTGAGTCCCATCGACCATGAGATGTGCCATACTGTGCAGAAGGAGGCGGAGGTGGTAGCGGCGGAGGAGCACCTTGTGATTGCTGCTGTTGATATTGATAGACTGGTTGATGCTGATGGGTCGTTGGGGGTGGGGGAGGCGGAGGGGGCGGAGGAACATGTGCTTGGTTTTGATGTTGATACTGAAGAGGTGGAGGCGGCGGCGCTGGTTGACCAGTGGCATGTGGGCCATAATTGTGCGGACTCATATATTGCTGGTGCACAGGAGGGTGTCCATTGGGGTTGTATCCCAATCCTGAATTACCCTGGGGCCCGGGCGGCGGTGGGGCAGCGGGATTGTATACTCCTCCTTGTAGGGGCTGCTGCGGGGCACCCCATTGATGCTGTTGGCGAGGGGGGGACGTCGGCGGAGGTGGAGGTGGAGGGGGTGGGCCCTGCTGATAGTATTGTTGCGGTTGCTGCTGCGGCGGTTGAGAGAACGACGAAGCCTGTTGAAATTGCTGATAGGGTTGATGCTGGGAACCGAATGGCTGCTGTGGGAACGTGGGAGTGTGTTGGAGCTGATTTGGAGCCGGGTTAAAGCCTAATACCACCACTCAGCATCGTCCATCGGCCTCCGTTCTCTATCCTTCATCGCGCATTAGTGTATACCTTGGTTGCTAGTCGGAGAGACACCAGTCCCAGTGCCAGGAGCGATAGCACCGAAGGGCAATTGAGAGTTCGCCTGTGGAGCGCCGCCGGGCGGACCTCCGGGAAACGATGAGTACATGGGTGGTTGTTGTTCTGCTGTTGATTCGGATTGGTACTGTGTGACTTGATTGTGATGCTGCGATTCGGATTTGGGGCTACTTGAGGAGAAGCTTCGTTCGTGACGCGCACAGGAAGGAGGACTTTACTACTTTTTGGATGCGGAGGTGTGCAGGGATTCAGCCTCCATGTAGCACAACAAGCTTGGCCTCGCTTGTTGTTTGCTTCTTTTAATAGACGAAATGACAGTTCCGTGATTAAATGAGGACAGCTCGACAACCACCAGAAACAAGAAACCAGAAGTGAATCGAAGATGAAGTGCTGCTATTCTTGACCTTATCCGCGGGTGTGTTGTCCTCCTTCTATTCCTTTGAACAATCTATTGGAAGCTAAAGTAAGAGCTTTGTCGCACCCTTATCCTTCTTACGCCATGACATCCAACGCGAACATGATCCCTGCGAAACACGTGATTCAGAATTTCGCATCGAGTGATTGGATTGTACCTGGAATTCGGGTGGTAAGCCATCGAATAACATTCAGCACCACACGCAAAACACACGGCCAATATTAGCACGGCCAAGTCCAAACCCTCGCCATCTAAACCTCCTCAAAACTACGCCGTCCCAGTGATCCCCTCGACCTCCCACTTCCTTGCTCAAACCCACTAAACCTTACGGCCCTTCTCCCACCGCTCCTCACTAAACTTCCCCGATCCGACCTCCACCAAACCCCCATCCTCTCCCTCACTCCCGCCCTGTGCATCGCCCTCTCAACACTCCCGGCATCACTCCACGCCGCACTCTCACCAACCTCCATTCTTGCCGCCCGTAACTCCTGCTCATATCTGACGCCGTGAATCCATTTCCACCGGAATTTGTCGAATACATACCAGATAACGTAAGAGACGAGGCATGCATTAGCGAGAAGAAATATAACAAAAAGGACGACGTAGACGTAGTTAGTGTAAGTGCCGGGTTCTGTTAGATTGAGGCTGCGAAGTGCCGGAGAGGAGGTTGGATGCAGAGTGCGGGTAACGGTGATGGTGATGGTTTGCTTATTGTTCAAAGCAGCAGGAGGGAGTGGCTGAAGAATTGTGGCTATCGTCAGCACGGTGGATTCGGCAGCCCCTTGCTGGAATAGGTGGGGGAGATGTTTCGGCATTGGTGCTGGAGATGAGAAGGATTGCAAGTGATGGGATGCGGTTGAGTAGCATTGGGCGGACGTTCAACATTTGACGAAGTGTTTTTTGAAGATAGTTGACGCAGGGACGCACGTGCTTGACAATTTATGTACTTGCCCCCAGTAGGGATGGACTCATGTGTTCCTGAGTGCTGGTGGGATTACCGCACATACGGCACAGTCTCATTGTTTCGAAACAACCCCATCGAGATTAACCGTTGCGAGAACACGGTGCTTAGCATTGTACGGTGCATCCAAAACATGCCTCGGGCGGGTGTTGCACGCAGCTTACTGACGTCCTACGCCAGCTGTGCTGCTCAAGTTAATCACGTTATGTGGCTCGCCCAGGGCGGAAGGCACCAAGCCACACGTGATTTTCATGATCTAGGGCTGTGGGAGACATTGAGCCCTAATTGCTTGTCGACAATTTCGTCGCTCTACCTCTGTAACTAGTCACAATCTGCATATCTCACTCCTTCTTTATTGTTCCTCCTTCACTCTCTCACCCCGGCCCACGTTCCACCTCCATCTCCGCCACCACCGCAACCAGCGAAAAGTCTAAAGCAAAATTGTTTCTACTATCCACCGTTCACCATATACACAAAGACAAGAACGAATTGGCCGTTCTCTCTGTAGCCACCTCGTACGTCGAGGTCGAGCATGTTTCAACACAACCTCTGCTACCTCTGTAACTAACATACCAACATGAAGGCCCATTTGTTTGTGTTCATCTCGTTTCAGTAGCCACTTTGCGTTTGTAGCCAAAGTCTCCACAGTGTACTTTCCTCTGAAGAGTTCAGTATCAATGGGATTCCCACTCACCTCAGGACTACAACTGATTGCAGGCTAGATAGCTCTAGAATTTCAATACTCAGCTAGTTAAACACCCATAAGAAGTGATTTTCATAGTCAGCCAAGCACTTCCTTCTCTTACCAGTTTCACCATGATGTATCTGCTACCCTATCTGGTGGATCGTGCTTTTGCACGGGTCTTTTGAGGCCATATTTTGCACTTAAGTGCATGGAGTTGATATCGTCCAGGGAAGGTTGACACATCTTCAGCCAACCACTAGATAAGACAAGCCACCTTACCAACATCGCTGTAACCAGCTTGTACAGGAAAACAAGGCCCATTGACTACTCTCTTTGTAAATTGGCTGACGCCTCCGTGGCGTTGTCATGAGCCACACGGATAGGTCAAGCCACCTTGTCAGCATGGTTGGCCTGGGTGTCTTTAGTTAGCGGCGGTACAAGAGAAGGATCAGTTGGCTTCGCAGAGGCGGGGCAAGATATCTGCTGCGATTGGCTATTCATACTGCGCGATGACATCTGGAAAAATTCCTCTAATGAGGGAGATGGTGGTACTGATTAGAGGTAAGGCTGCGACTAACATTTGGTAGGTCCCTGCAGCGACATCTTCATCAGCATCCCTCTCTCTACAAGCTGGGCCGTAATGAACGACTCACCATTCACATGCCCATGGCGTTCATGCTATGGCTGTACTTATGTGCTGTCATTGGATCTTTATCAAGAGTCCGCTGGATCAAGAAAAGGCTGGGGCAGGGTGACGGTTCTGTGCATGTCAGAGAGCCAGATTGGACGCCTCGATCCACCCTGACCCCCCTGGCAACCAATGGTTTATGAGGGTGAATGCGGCGCAACTGCAGTGTCCGGTCGGCCCAATTTCATCTGCTGTAGTATAATCGTGGAACTCATTTATTGGAATGTATACGAAGGGTCTGAGTTGGCTCGTATCCTCGAGTTTACTACCAACTAAGAGGTGCCAAGATGAAACTCCAGATCTAATCAAGGAGGAGGAAGCTAGGATCACTGCCTACCCCCCGGTCTTAGTGAGTTTGCTACACCTGTTCAACGTTTCATATAAACTGTGCAAACACTACCCAGTTAGGTCATACGATGCAGTGTCTCAGCCCAGTCCAACGAGACTGTAGGACGAGCTATGTCTAGCGCCTTCAATGATCTTAGAGACGAGGAGGATAACGTAAGGGACGCACAACCAAATCATGGCACAAAACTTGCGAACCAGATGTATGGGGTGGGTATTGATCTCAGATCTACAAATGCAAAATAGCATCTTTTAAATTATGCCCCCTTATCAGTCGTTTGGTGGGAGTGGGTATTGAACAGTGAAGCCCACAAGTCAACGGATTAGCTGAGGGGTTAGGTATGATTTTTATGTATCTTCACTTCCAGGAGCAATTTCATCGTCATGGTAGATAAATGATGTTATAGTGATTGGTAGTGGAGGCAGACCTCCCAACGGTGGAAACCAGTTGGGTTTCCGCGGGGAAACTGCACTGCACCAACTGCTTAATTGTTCAAACTGCACTGCATGCTAAACCAGTGCAATGAACTGGTTGACAACTGGTTAAACTGTATATATTCAGTTCAACTATCTTAACTGGTTCGAACTAGTGTACAGTACTGCCATGAATTTTTCTTCGCCAGCTCTAACCCTTGCCCACGCTGTACATAGCACATTACTT
>Ga0307515_10005976_pt1 | contig 24516 bp, 10 predicted proteins | sample 17_EM_MG_FD_194513 | JGI IMG/M metagenome (GOLD analysis project Ga0307515, IMG submission 194513) | Populus trichocarpa ectomycorrhiza microbial communities from riparian zone in the Pacific Northwest, United States - 17_EM | ecosystem: Host-associated > Plants > Roots > Unclassified | place... | reverse complement strand
GATTGAGTAGTTAAATATCATTGTTGAATATTAAAAGTATGTTTGTTTTTGTAATGGATTATATTTTTGAAAAGTTTTAATTTTTTTAATAATTTTGATATGTTGAAATAAAAAATATTTTAAAAAATAAATAAAAATATTATTTTGATATATTTTCAAGCGAAAAACATTTTAAAAAATAATCATTATTACAATCTCAAAACATGCATTAACTATTGAGCTTGTTCTAGTGAGTAACCCGAGTCAATTTCAAAAAATATTATTTGATAATTTTAAAAAATAAAATTGGATTTTAAATCATATAATGAACTGACCTGCTAAATCAATTAGGTCTAATTATATCAATTTTTATTTAATTTATTTTGAAACCCAGCCTATATGCTAACATGTCGATCCTGATAATTTAATATACCATGTTAAAAAAGGGAGTTAATGGAAAATTATTAAATTAATTACGGCTAAATCAATATTTAAATGTCACTATTAAGATTTTGTCTAAGAATTGTTATATATATATATATATATGAAATGTAGCTAAATAGCCATGAGAAATTCAATCATTGTTGGTTAGTGCGTTGGATGCATCTAATTCATGAATCATGTTCAACAACATCTCATCATAACCCTTGGATAAGGATACTTCATGGTGCCATCTATCAATCCTTAACAACATGGCATTTGCATATTACACTTTATCATATGTATTTTTTTTATATATATATCTTGGGTATTGCTGGATTAATTGAGATAAAATTCACCTCCGATAAAAAAAAATAGTTTAGAATTAATAAATTCATGAGAAGTAATACATGATAGGTCATAGATAGAATATGTAGAAGATTTTTCAATATTTCAATCTTCAACACTGAAAAAGAAGAAGAAGTTGTTTTTAAAAAATAAGAAAATTTAAAAAATATATAATATTTTTTTACAATAAAAATATTTATCTTTTTAAATTTTCTTTCTCGTAGAATTTTTTATATTTTGGTGGGACCAAAATAACTTTTCTTTTGACTTTCTCTTAAATTTAAACTCAAGATCTGTGTGAAAAAATATGTGAACCAACTAATACAACACTTTAAATATCAAGAATTTTATAGAAATTAATTTTGAGGGTTATAACTTAACTGATCAGATTCTATATTTACTCTCTAAAAGTTACCAGTTCAAGTCTCACAAACCTCAGGGTCATTGAAGGTTTACATGATCATTAACTTCAGGACTCGTGAAATTAGTCGAGGTACGCACAAGCTGGCCCGGACACCCATGTTAATAATAATAAAAATAATTTTATAGAAATTATATCAAAAAATATGTGAACTCAATGCTTTTTTAAAAATAAAAAATAAAATAAAACACAATACTTTCCCAGATTTTCCATGTAAACATCAACTTTTAAAGAAGAAAAGGAAAACAGTGAGTGCTAACTAAATTTCATTCCAAGAAACAAAAAAAATTAGACCATACTTAAAGTGAAATGGAATTGAATTAAAAGCTAAGCATGAACTATTTTTAAAACTCATGAAGTTTTTGCACAACATAACTTTAAATTATTGTAATGAAATAGAAGAGATAAAGATGATATATTTTTATTATTTTCCTGTTTTAATATGATAGAATTTATTCCAAAACTATTTTAAAAACATTTATTTTTATTCCTACATCTAAATGTATTTATGTTCTTTTTATATTTATCTATTTTGTCTTAAAACGGTAATTATTGAACACACTTGAAGTTACAAAGCCTTGAAAAGAAGAATTCTATAAGAAACACACAACACTCTCTCTTTTTTTTAATAAAAAACTTATTATATAGTAAATTATAAAAAGTCACAAACTAAAATATAATTAATCTCAAGGGTTTACAAATAATTACTCACTCAGGTTCAGTTAACCAGCAAGAATATTCGTCAGGAGTCAACTGCAATAAATAGCAGAGCTGCATCACCGAAGCACACCAGAATTAAGAAATGCCCATGTCGGCAAAGGAAGACGATGGAGCCACGTGGGCTGGCTCAAAACCTTGAATGGGCCTATTCTTCATCCACTGCTCCTAAAATATAATATTTAACCATCTATTAATTATTTAATGCCTGGCAAATTAACAGCTCCCAAAGTAGTGAAATGAAATTATTTTAATGGCAGTAGATGCTTTCATTGGGGAAAATGGATATATTTGTCCCCCAACTCTGATTTGATTCTCATCTGGGTCCCTAAACTAAATTCCGAATTAAATCCATTCCACTAAAATTGATGAAAAAATGAAGTTATTTTAAGACAAATAGGTCCTTAATTATTCTTTTATACTTTTGGAGGCTAGAGTTTTAAGGCGAGGGTTAATTGGGTGATGTCTAATGCCTAACCCAAGTTAGATATTTTATATTTTTATATTTTGGGGATTTAATATAGAGTGTTTTTTTTTTTAATTTGGGGACCCAATTGGGATTTGACTGATATTTGGGGATTGAATAAATCATTTGTACTTTTTTATTATTTATTTTAGTCAAAATTATTCTTGTTGTTATGATTCTAATCTCTGAACATGAAGATGTTCACTGCAGATTAAATTTGTTCGGGAAGTTCATGAAGAATATGATTGTATTCATTTTTTTTATTTCTTGATTTTTAATGAATATTGTAGATTTCTAGATCAGAATATAGTAATCTAAACATGGAAATTAATTAGTCCTAGCTACCTTAGGCGATAGAATTATTGAAATTAAGTTAATCAGGTTTGAGAGTGTGATTGCGGTTACTTTTCAAAGTGTTTTTTATGCCGAAATGTATCAAAATAATTTTTTTTATTTTTTAAAAATTATTTTTAAGATTAACACATTAAAATGATACAAAACACAAAAAAAATAATTTTTAATAAAAAAAATAATTTTTTTAGAAACACATGTATAACCGTATTTCCAAATGCTCAGGGAAGATTCCTACTAGCTCCTAGTCAAAATTAGGACAAGGAATATTTTTTGTGTTTTGTAACACAGCTATACTATATTAAAAAAATGAAGAAGCATAAAGGTTGTATTAGATATGATTTTTACAAATTACTTTAAGTTGTTTTTTACCTTTTGACTCAAGGAAGAGTCCTATAGGTATGTCTAGTTATAAATAAGTTAAAACCCAAAGTTAGTTCCAAAATTAAATCAAGATCTTACTTTAATCTAAAGATGAAACTCAATCCTAACTGATACTACATTCTTTTTTTTTAAAATAATTTGAGTTATTTTTAACAAACTTAATATTTAATATTTAATTTGAATATTTTCAGCTCATTAATTTTATCATAAATTATTAATAAAAAAAATAATATTAAATTATTAATACGAAAGAAACTCTAAATATATATGTAAATCCATGAGATGCCCTCGATCAAAAGATGCCATGATAAGCTTTTGAATAAAATAGTAAGAGTAAATCATAAAGAAAAACAAATATTCGTTCTAGTCATTTAATACCTTTTTCTCTGGTTCTCGATATTGTCCCAACACAACAACTATCAAGAAAAGGAAAGAGCCTCGAAAGATCACTAGCTAGAAGATTCAATGCTTCAATATGAGGCTTCTAAGCTTCCAGGAAGGAAAGAAAATGAAATGTCATCTGTCTCCCCTCTTTCCTTCTCTTTTCTCTTCTCTTTGAATGTTCAAATTCTAGGGTTTCACACCATTAATTTTCTTGGTAGATGCATGGAACTGAACTAGGGATTTCATCTAATGGAAAAGGATGCTTGATGACATATTTCAGTATTCCTTTCCTCTTTCGGTGTGGGCTCTCAATTATTGCTACGTAATTGCTCAACCAACCTTACCTTATAGTTATATATGCTTTCGATAAATTATTATTTAACATGACTTTGAGATGATGACATTGCTGTGTTCTTCCTCTTTTCAACTAAACAATTTCCTAGCACTTAACTATAAAAAAAAATTCATTAATATTCACTTATAGTATGGGTTAATTAAGGGTGAATTGATTATTTGTTTTGCTTAGAAGTGGTTGTGGTTATATATGCAATTAGTGTAATGATATTGAGATTAGTACGACTTAATTATAGATTTTTTAAAAATCTTAAAGAAAGGAAAAGGGGAAGGAGCTCTCTCAGCTCTCTCTAATCTCGAAATACACACCAAATTAATTTTTAATTGTTTCTAACAATTCCTACTTATAATTTAATTATTTTCTATCTTTTTCTTACTAACATTTAACCCTTCAAATTTTAAATGCATCAAACATACTTGAAAACGAGAAATTATTACATAGACTTGATCCACCACTTAAGATTATGAACTTAAGCAATAGAACTTTTGAACATTACTGAATTTGTCCCCATCATTTTGTGATGGATGAATTATTAATAAATTTATTTAATAACCATGATTTTTCTATTAAATATGATTTATACAAGTTTGATTGTTTGTAAACAATCTATTGGCTTGGTTCTTAAGAACTCGTGTAATAAATTAATATATGAACCCTTAAAAATTGTTTTTTTTATAATAATTATTCTTGTAATAATTCACTCTCATTTCTTAAATCCCATACCAAATTAATGCCACATAATAATAATAAAAACTCCTCTGAGCTTAGTGTTCAAAAGGCAGGGCTTTACAAGACTTTCTTGGTGGGTGCAGGAAGCTGAACCAGGGGCTTCAGGACGATGATTGATGAACTAGGGCTTCAATATTCCTTCCCTCTGTGGATGTGGGCTCCCAATTATAGCTCCATAATTGTTCAACCAACATACTTTATACTCGTAGGCTTTTGAAATTATTTGACATGACATTGACATGAGAATATTGCTGTGTTCTTTCCTCCTTTAAACCAAACAATTCCCTAGCGCTTAACTACCATGATGAACTCATTAATTTCTATAAATATTTACTATAAGTTAAGGGTGACTTACGTACTTCTTTTGTTTTGCTTTGAAGTATGGTTTCCACATGAGAAGTTAACAAAAGAGAGAAAATAAAAAAAATATTTTCGAATCTAGATAAAAATAATAAAAATGCTTTGAAGTATTAGTAATTACTGTAAGAAGATTAAAATTTTTTCCCGCAACACGCCCTTATCCTTTTGATGTGACTATTCAAGTTTTTTTTTTTATTCTTCTCCCTTGGATCATACTTTTATTATATTTAAAGTTTTGGGCACATGGGGAGCATATCCATGCAAATTCTTACAATTAATTAATTTATTTTTATAGAAATTAAACTTTTTAATTCATTAATGCCTATAGGAATGAAATTAAATTTAGAATAAAAAATCGTAAATTATACCTTTGAATGTTAACCCATTTCTGCATAGGATGTCTCCCTCTACACTAGAGCAGGAGGACAAATCATAAAGTTTATTTGAGCTCCCAAGGCTATATAGATTATTCAATTATACCTTTAAAAAATCACAAATTAACCCCTTTCTGAATGTTTATGAAATAAAAGGTTTTTCTTAATAATAATAAATACTTTTTCATGTGATCTTAATTATATACAACGTTTATATTCTAACCATTTCTTATTATTCAATTAGATAAAGACGCACCGAAACTGAAAAATAATAATATCCAAGAGTCATTGATATTAATGTATATATACACACACACTAAATTGAAATGATTCTATAAATGATTCACTTGTAATTACTAACTAGAAAACTATAATATAAAATATATAGTAATTTATCCCAATATGGGAAGCTTGTCCATCAACAAGGAGCTTTATAGCCCAGCTCACAAACATGAACCATTGATAACAGTTTGAGCCGATGGTCTCCCAAACTTTAATTATGTCGAAAAAGTATTTGAACTACCAAACCAAGACAACATATTTCCAAACCAAGACAACATATTTAACTTGACTGAGTCCGGTTTTACATATTCCAGTCAAATGTAGACAAGAGAAATGAATTGAGCAAAGAAAAAGACAAGGAAGAGAAGAAAGAATGGCATGGGGCATGGAGGAATGAGAGGAGGAGAGGCAATGGAAGACTTTAAATGATAGCAAATCGAAACCACAAAAGTTAATTATGGCCAAGGAAATAAAACGTTAAATATCAGCATTAGTCTTATCTACCAGGTATATATATAGCTCCCACAAAGAGCATCTCCCCTCGGTTAGTCGAAAAAGATATAAATAAAAATCACATAAACACGTTTAATTAAAGAAAAAAATATAAAGAAAAATCATTATGGATTAGTCTTTGTGGTAGGTATTCTTAATTCTCTCAAAACCGAGATACAAAAATAAAAAAAACCCCTCCCCCAATTCTAACTACATGTTATGTTTTATATATTGAAACTTAATTCTTAATTAATTCATTTGATGCTAAACACTGATCTGCTTGCATTCGAAAATTCTGTTTTTTATCACTATTTTTTCCCTTAAATTCATCTTGAATGATGGTAATGGAAGGAACAAAGACACCTTACCATTTCCCTTTTGGCTATGAAATCCTTCAAGATGACTCAAAAGGATCATTGATTCATAAATAGGCGAACAAGCTACAAGTAGAGACCAATTGAATTAGTTTCATGGACCCATCAATCATAAAAAAATACAGCGACCCGTGAATGCATTTCTTTTCAAATAAAAAGTTGAAGGGTCAATATCAAGCCATCAAATTTTCTTCTATATAAGATCCAACATCTGCCTTGGTATACACTATTCTATCACCGTTTGAAAGTGAAATCAATCAACCATGTCTTCACCAAGTTGCTCTGATGATTTTTCTTTCTTTAATTGAAATTATCTCCTTAAGTATCAATCCCACTTGAAAAATGTCTTTTCTAACTATTTATTTGGACAATTCATTTGATTTGATCATCAAATCAATAAGGAATCTATATTATTGATCATTCAAGAGGGCCAAATTGGAAAAAACATCCTTTCATTAATTCCCAACATCATGTTGTGTGTTGCTAGGGTTTTTGTTATGTATAAAACTATAAATTCAATTAATCATTACTTATTTTTAAACTAACTTATGTTTAATTTTGCTTTACATGTATGTTAATACAAATAGTGAAGTGTACAAGATTCTGTCCTGTCAATAAATGTATGTATACTAGCTGTTTTGTGGCTGGCTAGACTAGCAGACCAGTGGCTGGGGTAAAAACTAAATCCCCTAGGATTAAATATGATTTTTCCATAGAGTTTTCAAGCTTTTTTTCATCTCAATTGAGTCCCTTCTGCATTTCATTAATGGTCAAATTGTACATGTTTATATATATATATATATATATAAACAATACAAGATACAAAAAGCTTAGCGCTTTTTATTAAATATTTGTAAGGGCTACTTGGATAGAAAACTCAATCGAGAATATCTTAATACTTTGTGGACCCAATTGAGAAAAATATTCTTTGAAAACCCTTCATTGGATTTTGAATTATATATTATGGCTATATGGGGGCTAATTTGAGGTTTGTAAAAAAGAAAGGACTAATATAAAACTTAATACTACAAAGCATACATAAAGGTTTCGAAGCCTCAAATTTGAGTTGTAATTGAAACACTTCATAACTAAAGACAAGAGGAAGATCACAACAACCATATCAAAATAATATTTTCCTTTTCTTCTCTTTTGAACCCTTTTCTTCTCTTTTCATGAACACCAATCATTGATCTAATTATTTTATTTTGAACATTAGAATTAGAACACTTTTACTGTTTTGTTCTGGTAAAAGGGATAAAAATAAATTTAATAAAAATTCAATACTTCACTGACCATATTATAAAGCTGTACTTAGTCCTATGACACTTTGCCCCCAAAAGACAAATCTTGAACTGGCACTCAAAAGCATTTGACAAGGCAACATCGATCATGCAATGCCATTGAGACTAGATGTTGTTCTGCGCGCTGATCTGCTTCTAATTTTCCATGAATTTGATTATTTCTGCTACTTCTGTCAGTGTGGGTCCTGTTCATGCTAGGCATTTCATATGCTTCCCCTAGTTTCAAAAATTGTTTTCTTTCTTGCTTGCTTGATTGATCCATTCATCTCAGGCCATATCACATCCCTGTCTCCCTCTTGTTTTAACTTACAGTATTTTATGAAGAATTGTATTTGTTGGGTTTGATTGGTGGGAGTTTTAACTGATGTAACTAATTTGAACCGGGCCGGTTTACCTAAAGAAAATCACCCTGAGTTCTCTCTGTCCTTATTTGTGTGTCTTTCTTAACCACTTTCTTGCATTTTCTTGCTTCTATAGCTGTACTTTGTTATCTATTCTTGGTTGTGAAGGAATGTCAGTGAACCTTTTGACACTTAATTCTTCGCTCCAAAACCAAACTCAGTTCACCTAGAAATGGCTTCCTTGAATCAGTTGCTCGCTGAGGAAGGATTTGAGCACAGAAGTTTCTTGAGAAATAGAGCACAAGTGAAGCCCAGAGACAGATTAATTAGACCAGAAGAGTCTGTAATATTGCCTATACATGTTTGCCATGATCAGAAAAGACCCCATTCTTCCAAGAAGAAGACCGATAAGGCCTCCACTCGAAAAGGGTCGTCGATATTTTCATCGAGGAGAGTGAGTTCGGATACGGAGAGATTGCAGTCTAAGTCATTGTTGAGGGGAGAAGATCCTGCAATCGATGAAATAGCTATTAGAGCAGTGGTATCTATACTCAGTGGTTATATAGGCAGGTACACAAAAGATGTGAGTTTTAGGGAGATGATTAGAGAGAAGTGCAACTCTTGCTTGGTGGGAAGAAGCATGGGTTCGGATGATGGGATTTTTGGGAATATGGAGTCGGGAATGGAAAGCATTGAGAAGTTGGTTGAAGAGCAAGCAACAAGAAAGGAGGTGAAGGTGGAGTCATTGAAAAACCCAATCCAGCTTTTGAACATTGTTGCTTCATTGAATTCTAAGAAATCCGGGAATGGTTCCACTTGTGGTGTTCCCAATTCACATCTCTCAGCTTGTGCTCAATTGTACTTGTCTATTGTTTACAAGCTAGAGAAGAATGACAGGACATCTGCCAGGCATCTACTTCATGTTTTTTGCGATGCGCCATTTTTAGCAAGAACTCACTTGCTTCCTGATCTTTGGGAGCATTTCCTTCTTCCCCATCTTCTTCATCTTAAAGTTTGGTACCATGAGGAACTTGAATTTCTCTCAGGCTCCCAGCATGTTGAGATGGAAAGAAAGGTGAAAACTTTGAGTAAGGTCTATAATGACCAGATGGATATGGGAACAATCCAGTTTGCTCTTTACTATAAAGAGTGGCTCAAGGTTGGGGCTAAAGCTCCTTCTGTTCCAGCCATCCCTTTGCCATCTAGATCAAGTTATGCACCATCAATGAGGAGATCATCGGATTCTTATAACTCACGTTCCTCCATCAACACAAACTTGTAAGTCATTGATCACCATTTCCAAGTTTATTTTTCAAAATTAGAAAAAAGGTCTTGACAGTATGTTATTTGCTTTATGATTTTTGTGTTAATCTCAAAAGATACCGAGCTGTGTTTGGCCCCACGCTAGAACGCCGATCGATGGACTTCGATTCTCGAAATAGAGCTTCAATGGATACATGGAGCATAGAGGAAGAAAAGGTGTGCATAGATGAATACAAAGATTGCAATTATGCTACTGTGAGTATCTTTGTCCCTATTCCCGAAACTCTGCTACCACCTTCCTATTTCTAACTAAAGTCTACTGCTTTATTGGAGGAATACAATCAATAGTTTTCTAATTTTTACAGTATAAGAAGACGAGGAATCCTCGAAGGCCATCGAGTCAAAATTATGGAATTTCGAAAAATGATATATGGCATGAGCCTCAGAAATCAGACTATTTTAGGCTCTTTTCCTGCCAAAGTGTGTTATCAGAATGCCTGGTTAATGGAAACATCATAGTCAGGAGTAATTCAATCAGGAATGAAGAGACAATCCATCTCCCTCCTAGTGATCTAAGTAGAGCCATAAGCACTATTTGCTCCTCAGATAGTCTAGCTGAGTGTGAAATTGCAATCCATGTCACTGCCAAAGCCTGGTTGGACTCACCTGGCAGTAACGTAATTGAAGGTGCTTTATCAAAGGTACCTGTGATTGAAGGGTTGCTTGAGGTCTTGTTTGCTTCCACTGATGATCAAGTTCTAGAGCTGGCAATATCTATTCTCGCACAGCTTGTAACAAGAAATGAAGCAAATAGGCTAATAGTACTAAACGCTGATCCACAGCTCAAGATCTTCATGAAACTCTTAAAAAGTAGCAGTTTATTTCTCAAAGCTGCTGTTCTGCTTTACCTATCGAAGCCGAAGGCAAAACAGATGGTTCCTATCGAGTGGGTAGCACTAGTCCTTCGAGTTTTAGAGTTTGGAGGCCAGTTGCAGACCTTATTCACAGTAAGGTGCATGCCTCAAAAGGCAGCAATGTACTTCTTAGACCAACTTCTAACAGGTTTTGATGAAGATAGGAACTTAGAGAATGCTAGTCAAGTTGTTTCCCTGGGAGGATTGAGCTTGTTGGCAAGGACCTTTGAAGTAGGGGACGTTATCGAGAGAAATCATGCTGCTACGCTCATGTTATGTTGCATTCGAGCTAATGGGAGCTGTCGGAACTACTTAGCTGACAATTTGAACAAGACTTCTCTCCTTGAGCTCATTGTTCTTGGTATCCAGAAGAATTATAATGGGTGTGCATTCAATTTACTAGCGGAGCTACTGTGCCTGAGCAGGTATGAATTTTCTAGTTTCACTTCTGTAAAACATGTTTAGTAAGCTTAGTATTCAATTTGTATTCTGATTAATCTGAGGAAATGCGAGCAGAAGAACACGGATCGTTAAATTCTTAACGGGACTCAATAATGGATGGGGTGGCTTGAACACCATGCACATCTTTTTAGTCTATCTCCAGAGATCTTCGCCTGAAGAACGCCCTCTGGTTGCGGCAGTTCTCTTACAGCTTGAGCTTCTGGTAAGTCCATTTGTAAGTAAGCTAATGGTCCATTTTTGGTGCCGAGACCAAAATACTAGTTTATAACAGTTTGGATTCAAAATCTTGAACAATAAGTAGCAGTGATGTTGCAGGGAGATCTTTCGAAGTCCAGTTTGTATAGGGAAGAAGCAGTTGAGGCAATCACAGAATCTTTAGATTGCCCCAGCACAAAGGTTCAAGAACAATCCTCAAAAGCTCTCTTGATGTTGGGAGGCTGTTTTTCATACAATGGAGAGGCGACCGCAGAAGATTGGCTTTTACAACAAGCAGGCTTCCATGAGAGATTACGAGGATCATTTCGACAAAAGGAAATGTTTGATGGGAACTTGGTAAGCTTTAATATAGCAACATACCAGCAAAATAAATTCACTTCTAGAAAAAGTTCAAGTCTGAAGAAAAATTAGTACTAGGGAGGAGTAGTTCTTCTGGTGCTGCATTTTTTAATTTGTCACATTAGTCTTTTTAACAAATGAAGTAGCAGTAGTTAATTTGGTGACAAAAAAAAATTTATACTCTCCTGTATAATGATTGCTTGTGTTATTTGAATGGCCCAACTAGAATGAAGAGGAAGATGCAATGGAAGATTGGCAAAGGAAAGTAGCAGTAGTCTTGCTCAACAGTGGCAGCAAGAGTTTTTTGGCTGCCCTTTCGAATTCCATTGCCAATGGCATCCCAAATTTAGTGCAATCAAGCCTCTTCACTGTTGCATGGATGAGCAGAATCCTGCTTCCAGTAACAAATGAAAATTCAATCTCAAAATTTCAGCCGCAACTGCTAGAATTACCACATTATGACAAAGCTCTAATTGAAAGAGTGAGTCCATATTTTTCACCGCAGCATCTCATAAAAAGTTCAGGTATGATGTTCTTGACCATTGATTTTTGTGTGAAAAGTATATAAAAGGGTGTTTTATCTTCTGTTTTCTCGCCAAAAAAGGCAGGCAAATTAGTCAAGATTCTTCAAAACCTAAGAAGAAAACATGGGATTTATGCAAAATAAAGATGAGCTTAAAGGGATTATTTTAGCTGTAGCATGTCTGCAAATGAGTTCAAACCTGTCATATCTGAGAATTGATATCTTTTAGAAGGTTATCTCACTCCTTAACCTATCATTATCTGTTGACAGAATATCTCTCCATGCTTTCAACATTGAATAAAGAGTTGATAGATCCTCTTCGAAATCCTTTGTGACTTGGATAACTTATCAGCCTATCTTGTCAACCAACACAAGCAATTACAGGAATCAAGAAGTGCAAGCACAACGTTGAAGATTTTCCTATTGTGAGACGTCGCAAAGTGGGAGGTTAGAGCTTTTGTTCCTCAAGAGGAGTTTGTTACATGTTCTTCTTCTCGCCTTGCCAATTTTATACACTTTCTTGGTTTCTGAATGCATGTATACTGCATAGGAATAGTTCCAGTGTGAGGTCTCTCTTCACTTTCATTGATTTTGTAAAAAGCTATATCTCAATATTGAAGTAGATTTCTCCAATTCTCAGAAACGCTTTAGATTTGAAGAGATAATATTCTTCTGTATGCACCTCATCAGCCTCAAAAGACTTGGCTGGGAATTTCACATTGAACATTATCTCTGCATCTTTCCAACTCACACACACATGCAATGGTCGCCATCTAGAGTCCCATTGCAGCTTACATTTGTCTCCACTGGCCAAGCCTACCTGTCACTCCACTCTCCTACTGTCTCAGGTTTTAAATTTTCTCATTAAAATTTATGCAGGTGTCTTTCTCAACTATGTGATGCCCATGTTCCCCACATATTTGAATTCTACTGATATCACCTAAATACAGCAAATTTTAGTGTTCTGGTCTTGCAGTTCCCTTTGGTGAAAAGAGGGCATAAAATTCCAAGAAAAAAAATACAGTATGAGCGGCAATTAACTGAAAGAATGTATGTCCTATCCAGTTATATTGTCTTCTTCTTGTTCTTGGGGTCCCCCCCGTCTGCAGAAAATGTTAAGCTATGGTCCCAGTTCCACATGAATGACACTATTACTCTACCTAATAGAACAAAAACACAACATTCCACAATAATTTGAACCATGGAGTCCCAGTTCCACATGAATGACACTATTACTCTACCTAATAGAACAAAAACACAACATTCCACATTAATTTGAACCATAGAGTCATGAGTAATCCAAATTTCCAGGAATCTTAAAAAAAGGACCACAGCTGAAAAAATCCAATGCACCAAACGTGAAGGTAAGGCATCTATGTAAGAGTAGATTCTTACAAGATTGTACATGCATGTAGTTCCATAACTCCAAGCCCTAATGTCCTCTAATACTTTCAAATCCAATCATCTTGATTAAGAAATCATAAGTGCATGGATGCCATAGAATTATGTATTGCAGCAAAAGAAGACCTATGACTGACATGACAAGAGCATTGATTTGGCATCAATATATTAAAAGCATCCCAAAAGGCATTTCGTGTCTTTTAAGCAGTTGATCAAGAGTACCAGTTTTGTACAAGATTATGAAGCAATGATTAGAGAACTTTCATGAAAATACAAAGCATTTGCTCCCATAGTTATAGGTCGAAAAATGTCTAGCTCCTAACTTTGATTAGCTATAGAGATACTTGGGATTATAGTTAACCTGACAAATCACTCTATATAGTCTTTGCCAGTGACATTGCCTGAAAGAAATGACAGTTCTGAATCTTGTTTTTATTTTTCACAGACATCTGAGAGTATTTTACAGCAAGTCTATCAAACATATAAAAAAAGAGAGCATAGTTTGAATTCAAAACTAACAATGTCAACTTCCATGCAGTCTTACAGAAAAGGGTTAGTATCTCCATGCCTACCATGAGAAGAGAAGGACGTTAACTCTCCATCGCCTCTCAAATAAAAAACTTGACATCTTAGTTGGAGTTTGATTGTTGCTGTGATTTTTTAAAGATTTTTTTTTAATTTTAAATTATTGTTATTTTTGTTTTCATGTACTCGTGTTAAAATGAATTTTAAAAAATAAAAAAATTATTTTAATATATTTCTAAATAAAAAACATTTTTAAAAATAATTTTATATAAGCAAACACAAGAATTTCTTTGTGATGGAAAAATTAAAACCCATATTCAGTGGATTAGATCTTCTTAACTAGTAAGGATTCAACTACTTTATTTCATCTTTAAAGTATATAGAAAACAAAAATTAAATTAATATTGTTTATCTATGTGTATACCTATTAAACTTGTTTTGAGAATCTACTTGGCATAAATTTTGAGTAATAAATTAAATATATTAACTTAAAATTTTTTAAAAATATTGTTTTGCAAAAAAATAAGTTTTTATTTTAAAAAAATTAATGGATTTTGATGTGGTCATAGATATTTTTCAATCAAGATAAAATTATCTATCCTATTAAATTAAATTGTTATTTATTTAATATTTTTATTAAAATCTCAAACTCCTAAAAAATTAAGTCATAAATTAAAAAAAAATGCAATTTTTATATTCAAATCATTGAAAGCTGTATAATTCATGAAAGACAACAAAAAAAAAAGGGGGGGGTGGGGGGTGGGGGGAAACAAAAAGATTAACTTGGACAACACTGATACGTTATACTGTCATTGACATCATACTGACCCCAAAGTTTTGGCTCTGTTCATCTAGAAAGCAATCTCTCATTGCTTTAGGATAATGTTTTGAAATAGAAAAAATAGAGATAATAAAAACAAAAATATATTGGTTGAAATAATAAAAATTAAATTTATTTTTAAAATAATTTTTTATATTATTCAAAATAAGAAATACAAAGAAATATTTATCATCTATCTTTATTATTTGTCTTTTCTATTTCAAAATACTAACCAAACACTATGAGATAACATCTGTCGTTAAGATGCAAGTTAGTCATCTGATGATGAAATGGTAATTAACAGTGGAAAAGCCAGATTATCATAATCTGAAAATGTGTAATAAATGCCATTTCAGATGCTTCTAGGATGAGTTGGTAATCGACCTGTACATGCCATGCACATTGAAACTTAACGGTGTCATTATAGATACAGGTTACCCAATTCTGACTGATGGGTTGGTAATTTTTATCCTCGCTGCTAACATGTAATTGTTCATCACCCACGTAAAACAAATTTTGGGTTTCTTGCAGTGTTCTTCAGTGACAGGGGGACCTGTGATCCCAACAAAAATATACCATGTGAGCAGCAGGCGAAAGAATGTCCTACTAGAGGACTGAATACCAAAATTATTTGAGTTCAATCTATTTGTTTGTACCAAATCTATCTGATTTCTTTGAAACTCCATGCATACGTAACACGGAAAATCACACAAGGACTAGCAGTAATGTATAACTGATATGAAATAAAGGATCAATCACCGAGGCATCTGAACAGCATCAAAAGAAACGTAGTTTCAAATTCGAAACCAACAACAATGTCAAGAACTGTAGTGCCATCAAACGTCTTAACGCACTTGAAGCTTAGTAATAGCAACCAAGATCCGATGAGAAAACACACAGAAAACGAACCATCCAAACGGAAAACAAAGCTAAATGACATGTCATTCCTCCAATTCCCATGGTCTGTGAAACAATGGGAAATACAGAGGAGTTTCCAGATAGTTAGATTCACGCACAAACTCCACTATTTGATTTGCCTAGTAAAGGTGCAAGCTTGTGTAACATCATTTCCAAAAGAGAATCGGTGGCAATCTCCTTCACCGCCAAAAGAGATGGAGATTTGCCTGTAGATTTTCAAACAAAAAACATGATGTTTTCCAGGTCTGCATGCAGCGTAAAGAACCTCTCTTCCAGCGAAGCTGCAGTTGAAAGTGATGATGAAGTCCTTGAAGATGATGAAGATGGAGACTGCCCTTCCATTACTGCCTCATGGTAAAGCCTTCCTCTATAAGCAACAAGGTCAGCATAGTAGACTGGTGGGACTAATGACACAGGTTTTGTGCAACGAGCAAATGTGAAGCACAAGTTGTATATGAGCCTCTGCAAGTCGTCCGAACTGAGGCCATGCTCATCCCATAGAACATAATAATGCGTGGGCTTGCTTGTCCCAAGACTTCCGTAGTGGCTACAGAGGTAAAAGTCATACTCAAAAGGATGAACAATTGTTGTGTCCACAACTGTGCCTGGAGACACATTGCCAGTAGATCCCTCGTCCCCAGGAAAAAGACGAGTCTGGTGCCGTTTCTGGGCAACAATGAGTGTTATGGTTGGGGTGTAATTGATTGACTTGAATGCCTTCATTATGTCCGTTAACTCTTCATTAAGAACCATATCAAACTGGCCCTCACTGACCCCATCACGAAAAATCACAATCTTCTCAGGTTTCGCTTTATTGAGCCGGGAATAACATTCAACAAGCTCCAAGCACATATCACCAAAATTCAGAATCTGCTCTTTACGATGATACTGAGGACGAACTCGAGCTGCATAGCGGTTTGCAGCTGGCCAATTTATAGTACCAACAACAGCTGCAATGGATGGACTAGTTTTGTTTTGAGCACCAGGATGATTGACATCAGCCCCAATAAACATGACACGGTTTTCATTCCCAAAGTACGGGAGTCTGCCACTGAGCTCTGCATTGCTTCCTCCAAGCTTAGCATTAATCTTGAGACCAAGATTAGCAAGGTACTGATCCTTTCCTTCATTTGCAGGAGTGGACAAACAACATTGTGTCACAATACCAACTTTGGTTTCAGAAATCCATTTGAGATACTTGTAACCAGGATCCTTCCTTGACATGACACAGAGAAGAAATTGCAACTGGCCTCCGCAGCTTTTGTGAGCCCGTTCATTGACTGTTTCAAGTTGTTCACGAAGCACATCAACATTAGAGAACTTCCGCATGCTAGTAGGTTGATAAAAGAGAGGCTCCTCCATGCGAATCCCCAGACTCTGGCATCGAGCAATCAGCTTAGGGATGAATCGGCGCGGATTTAATCGGTCTTGATAATCATCAGAGCTGAAGTCAAGAACAGCCCATCGCTCAATTGGTTTCCCTTCAACCACTCCTTTCCCAACAAGATTCCATTGGCACTTCTCCTTGTCAACTGGTATTTTAATCACCCTGCCATCGAGGGCACCTACCTTCAATTCAGGTGGCCCAATCACACGACCAATCAATGAGGTCATATTCTTGCTGACTTCGATACCAAAATTTCGGATAATCTCTCCACTGCAAACAAAATAATAAACAACATGAGGAACCCACCCTCTACTTTAACCAAGAATATCATATCGCAAGTTACATAACATACCCAGAATGCTTATCATATTTAAGAGTTCTACGCTTGCTTCTGTAATATTATGCAAGTGTACCATACAATAATCCCCCATGTAAAATGATGCAAGCATACCACGCAAAAAAGACACTTCCCAGACTTAAGATTTTAATCTTGACAGAAAATTAGTCATTTCTGAGATCCTCAGATAGGCAAGACTTGAATATGCATTGTATATTCCTCTGTCAAGAACTATAATATTAATTGTATTCAGGGTGCACATTCCATAAAAACCACATGTTTGAGCAGCAGCTGTATTCACCAGGGTGACATACCATGATACTAACAATGACATGGTCAACAACCATAAATACATATGATGAGACTATGACATTGCCTGTGACTGTAAAGAATCCTTGTTGCTTAGACAAATCCCAACAGAAAAATGAAGCTGTCGTGCAGATGGATAAAATAACATTACTTTCAGCAGTTTTATCAAATGCTACTGTAACAATCAACACGACATTTAATTAAATATGTAATAGGGAACATACAAAGGATGAAAAAGTTATAAACAAATTGGAAAACAACAATCAATTAGAAAACCATCTCAATTCATTATTCTTTGTGAAATATCAAACAACAATCTTAATCTAAAAGCTTAGGCTATTAGGTGATGATCTAAGAATGGTTTTATATTACTTTCTAAAACACCCCTCATGTAAAAGCTTTTTGGACTAGAAATTTGCATATACCCACCATTACTTTGTATTTTTTTTTTATGAATTTTATTAATTAGAATGGGATGGTAATATTCTAACACAAATATTTGGTCATCAAGGCTCTATTTTTATATCAAAGAACAATCTCAACCTAAAAACTTAAACTATTAGGTGAAGCTTTTACTATCTAACATGAAGCAAACAGAACACCTGTGTAAAAGATATGAGCTTCAATAATGTATCAGAATGAAAAGGCAACGTGTTGCATATGCATACCTACAAGGTCCATCTCCATCCTGCACCATCCTGCATATTGTTTTCTGTCTATCCTTTGGATTTGCTAGTGAGAATTTCTTCAACATCTTGGCTTCAGTTTCCTTCAGATACTCTTTTGGAAATACTTGCCCCTCAACCAAGACACAGAACTCCATTGGTACATAGTTCTTCATCTTGCTTTTCATCTCTAGGCAAGGGATATCTTGATGCACTATATCTCTGTGATATTTTTGCCTGAAATATTCAACAAGCCTAACATTCTGCGAAGCCTTGCCATCTGGATCTTCTTGAGGAAATGTAATATATTGAGCGTCATCTCTCGTCAACCCTGTAATAACATATTTTTGTTTGGTGACACGGTGAGTCACTCTAACTTTCAGTCCCTTCAGCACACCTTCCACAGCCCTCCTAAAGCTTCTAAAATTATTTAAATTAAACCCAGAAATATGTTTTGTCAAGAATTCTATCACAGAAAGTGGCTCATGAAATGACAGAACAGAATAGTCCAAGCATAAAGCTATGCCTTGGGAGGTCGGTTTGAGGCTATGTTGGCACCCTCTAGATGCTATGATTCCATGCCCAAGGTGAATTTGATGATCTCTAACAGAATGGAAGCTACGGGAAACAGAGATCATTGTCCTAGCTGGGTGCTCCTTCACCACGACATCCATCCCTTGCAATATGTCACGAGGTGTTGAGCGAAGTTTCCCGTCCAAGTAATCCTTCAGCTTGTGCAGCTCAAGTTCATTCACAAGCTTTATGGTAAACAGGTAAGAACGTGGTTTGGCATCTTCTGCCTCAGAGACCTGCACTTTAAATGTTCCAGTGGGCAAGGAAACTGCACTGAAAATGTTCTTCTCCCCGTCATAAGCAGTCATAGCACGAGGAAACGAAGAAGGATCATCAGCAAATAACTTATCCCTGATCATTGCTAAATTGGACTTTGAAATTTTCCCAGGCCTGCCATGCTTTGGAAGCACTTCTTGCTTGATATTAACATCATAATGCCGTATGATGCTCTTAGGATTGAACTTGACAAGAAAATGATTTACAACAAGTCTAGGAGTTCGGACAGCCAGTTTGCCACCTTTATCTGGTCGTAGAACTGGACTAATCCTATTAGCAGTGACAGAAGCCAATCCTTTTGGCACATTAGGACCTGCAAAGAAAAGAGAGCTTATCCCATTAATGTTTCCAACATATGACAAATTCAAAGTATCCAATTGTTGCCATAAAAAATTATTGAATCTTGGAATAGACCGATATTCAGCATCTAGTTGCTCTATCTGCAGTTGCCCAGACTTCATTTTCATTCAAGATTGAAAAAAGAAGGAAGAAGATACTGTCCCAAAACCAATTTGTTAATAGAGACAATAAAAGGATGAGCATGATTTCTTTGCTACACTGTTGCGTTAGCTACAGATAATAACTATCTGAACTTAGTTGAACTTTGAATTTCAAGCATAACATCATCCACTAACTATTTTCTAAACCCATGTTGTTAAAAGCAAGACAAGGACAGTAAAAAGTTGCAAAAACTTCTTATCAAAGTCTTGAACACACTGTCCAGAAGATTTATCCCCATTTTGTCTAACAATTTAAGAAAAATACAAAAATTAAAATGACAAAGATCCACGAAATACAAATCACCACAACTTGGATTGAAGTTGAACAAAAAAAAAACACAAGCAGGGCATACTAACTTTTTTGTACAAGTCAATGAAATAGCATCAATCAAAAGAGGAAAGATAAAAGAAAAAATCCAGCAAAAATTCAATGGCCCACTACAGAAGTATAAAGCCCTGGATTGGGGTATAGTAAGTAAATAACCTTGATTATGATCTGATTCTCTTTCTTCCCGGTTCTTTTAGCGAATCATTAATAAATAAGATTGATGAAGAGAAAATTAAACACAGTTTGAATTGACTGCTATACAGTTCCAAATTTGGCTTACTCCTAAATTGGTGAGCATAGTCAAAATTCAGAATTGCAACTTTTTGCTTTTATGAACCTAAGAAGTATGCAAGTTGTGAATCTTACACGTAAATATTACAACAAAATCAAATTCAAAACATATCTGGAAGCAATGATCAGGTTGTCAACAATTACAGGTCTCAGAAATATAGCATCTCACCGATCGCTCATCAACCAATCAAAATTTCATTATGTAACCCCCTCATGATATCTTTAAGGATTTTCTTAGAAAATAAAGACTAATATACCCAGCAACAAAGGTAAGAACGCCCAAAAAATGAAAAAAAAAAAAAACATGAAAATTGATCAAGGATCACTGCATTGCCAGTAGAAAGACACCATTCCAGTTTGGTAATTAACAATAAACAAAGTCCAAAAGACCCAAGTCTGGTACACGACAAGTCATGAATATCACTCCTATTTGATATGCTAGGCAAACAAAGTTACTTCATTAAACAAACTAAAAAGAACAAAACCGCAAAACCCAGAAACACAGACCATAAATACAGTCTAAATTGTAACTCTTCCGTTCCAACTTCCAACACTTGACATATCCAGAACAATATAAGTTTTAAAGCCCACGAACAAAAATCCCTTCTTTTTATCCAACTTGAAAAAAATCAACAAAAAGTTTCAAGCTTGAACCAAAAAAGACATACTAATTCATCAAACAACAAAAAATATTAACCACGACCATTTCATATTCTTTGCAAATCATCAGCAACCGAACTGAATACACAGAAATTAAAGCAATATACTTGATAAACAAAAAAGATGCTTACTAGGTTCAAGATCACCAGAAGAACTAGAACCAGAAGCCCAATTGCTAGATGGACTCACATTAACAGGTCTTGAAGGTCCCTTTCCTCCCCCAGTTTCTGACACCTGGTCACTCCTTCCTTCTTCACTACCACCACGGACTTCCCAGCCCCTTCTAGGCCCCATTTCACCACTTTGACTGGTTGGAGCACCTCCATGCCGCTCTGAATGTGATCCACCACCCCTTGTGCCCCCCGGTCCACCAACACTTTGACCGGGTGGAGGACCACCACCGCTACCTTGATTGTTTGGCCTCCAATGCTGACGTGGACCGCCAGCACGACCAGCACCGTCATACCCGCCAGCACGACCAGTACCATCATACCCGCCAGCTCGACCACCGCCACCATACCCGCTAGCACGACCACCATCATACCCGCCACTACGACCACCATCTCTTCCTCCCCCTCCATAACCTCCTCTACCACCACCGTACCTACCATCATGACCACCTCTTCCTCCGCCTCGATAGCCTGCTCTCTCCATTGGATAAATCGGGAGTAACTCGGTAATAAACCGGGTCTGAGCACAGTAAACAAAGAAAACTCAAGTGAGATTTTGGAATAAATGCAAGAAAGTTGCGAGCATAGGCAGCTTACAGCGAAAAACTATCTAAATTTGTTAAGAGCTAAGCTTTAAATAGTAGAAATATTCCCATTTGTTTATAATTTTCATAATTTATAGACTTTTTGCATAAAATTATTTAAATATAAATTTAAATCGAATAAAATCTAAATCATTAAAATTTAAGAAAAGACCCTAAAATAATTAGAAAAATTAAAAAAAATCCGTGGACAGTCCATTCTAGCCTGGATTTGAATATGTTTTTAAACTTGGATATTGTTGTCTTAAATTTTTTATAAAAAGCATGATATTTAAGATATATTAACGAGATTTTAATCCAATTCAATAATTAAATTAAAGATTATAAGCTTATAACTATTTTTATAAAAATATCATTTGATTATACAGCGTCATGAACTTTTCAGTAATTTAATAGGCTTGGAATATAATTTAGTAAAGCCAGAGATTGTGCTTTCGGTGAGTTGGATTTTTAGGGTAAATAAAAGGGAATTTACGTGGGATGCAAGGAAAGTGCCTAGCTGGTGGGATATCGATAAGAAACTCAAAATATCCTTTGCTGGTAAGTTAAGAGCTTGAAATCTTTTTATATTAACACAAAAATAAATAAATTAATAATGTGTTTTTAGTTGTTTTATATTCTTCATTTTGTTAAGTAAAAGAAGTAGCTATAAGGATAGAGTAGTAATTCACTTATTTCCCCTTTATGCTGTTAAAATTGCTAAGAGCGTTTGCTTGTTTGGCACTCATGGGAAGAAGGGCATAATGATGATAGAAATTTAAGGGGAAAAAAAACAGAGAAGTGTTGAGGAAGAATCCAGAAGGTTCGGTGGAAACTAGGAATAAAGTGGGGGCCGCGTAGAGGCCGGTTTTTAAGGAAACCGTGTTCATGAAAAGACCGAGATACTCATGCTGTTTTGCACAAATATTATCAATAATTAAGTTAACCTTTTCTGATTTTCTGTGTCTTCAGCTTGTTAATAAATATTTTATTATAGGACAAATTCAGTTATAATTAAGTATCAATAACCATGTAATTAGTGTTAACATTTTATTCTTTAGTTTTGCCGTGTTCAATGTAATTTGTTAGCACTACACTGATATATTGATTTAGTATCTGATTAGTTTTAGATTTAATAAAAAATTTAGATTAATTTGTGACTTTATCAAAAAAAATTAAATTTTTTAGAAAAAACTTAAATAAAGTGGTTTTGATGTTTTTTTTTTAAATAATTTCTAGATCAATTCATTCTATCACGTGACCCCGAGTTTTATCTAAAATGAACTTATTTAAATTCTATAAATTTTAATGCATAATTATATCAAATGTCTGGAACGAATGCATGTAATTAACACCAATTAGTTTGGAATTGGGGTTTTTGTTGCATTATTCTAAATCTTTTGGCTGATTTTTCTAAGGTGATTGTCATACGAATCTCTTATAAATTAAGCAAGCATCCTGACTGTGGTTCTTGTTTAATCTATGAAGAGATTCATTGGTTTTGGATTATAGTATATGAAAGTGGACATTCTAAAGTAATTATGTGAATTCTTTTTTTACAGGACTTTGATTCCAAGGCAGGAATATTCTATATAAAAAAAATCATTATATGTGATGATTTTCATTTCTTATTAATTAAATTCATTGTTTAAAATCTCCATAACAAATATTATTTTGTCATATATATATATATATATAATTATATATATATATATATATATATATATATTATAATGGTCTATGAATTACTTGTAATTTATAATTATTTTTATTTGAGTACATGTACTATTTTTTTTTCTATTTAAGTACTTGTATTTATAAAATTAGATCAATCAAGTACCTCTGTTAATTTATGTCACAAATTTGATAATGGAGCAGTTATTTCTCTGTCAACGAGTCATGTATTGGAAATCGACGAAGATAAATGGCATACTTCATGATTTTTCTCAGGATAAATGACTTAAAAATTGTGTTTTATTTATTTATATATATATTTATTAATTTCTTGATGAAAAACAAAAAAGTTAAATAATGACAAGATCATGGCCATTTCGGATACAAGGTCCACTTGTACTGGAGGTAACTGGAATGTCAGCTCAATTGTAACGAAAGGTGATGAAAATGATAACATTTTATGAGTACAAGTGCTCAAACAGTAAAAAGATCACACAGGTACTCAAATACAAAAAGTTATAAAGTACAGGTACTTGATTATAAAATTAATAAAATTTCAACCTGGATACCTAGCAAAGAATTAATTGGCTATCATATTGATATTCCGGCAACAAAATCAACCACGATACTTGATTGATCAAATTTCATCAGCCTTTTCATATTTAGCATTTTTCGTTGAAGATTTAGAGATAAATCTTGGTGCTTATCTTTTTGTTGTATAATAAAAATAAGTTTGGTGATGCTTTTTTTTTGTTGGAAGGCTTGTGCTAACATGATAGATGAGTTCGAAGCTGGGATTACAAAAATAAAAAATAAAACCAGGCTTAAGAATGTGATAATGTTCTAGAATACATCTTATGTTTTGCATGTATTATCAGGTTACGTGAGTTCTTCATAGTTGTGTGAGTTCTTCATAGTTGTTTAAGCTACTGTTTGTGGAAACATAATTTTTAAAGAGTTGAGTGTGTAGTATTCTAGAATAAAATGGATGTTATCCCACTTGATGGGGCTTGTGTTCAAGATCTTGTTGATTTATGGATCTCATCTCATACTTACTTAGATCCTTTTTCTATAAGAGATACAATGAAACTCAAACAGAGATTGATGGCAACTAGATCCTTATTTGGAGTGTTTCATGTGAGAACAATGGTTTTAGCTCATTCTAAGAGTGTGTTTGGTATTGCAGTAGCGGTTGTGGTTGTGGTTTAAAAAAAATTGTTTTATAAAAAGTACTTTTAGTTGAGGTTGGTTTGAAAAAATAGGTGTTTGGTTAAAACTGTGGTTGAAATTGAGGTTGAAGAAAGAG
>Ga0307515_10005975_pt1 | contig 24517 bp, 16 predicted proteins | sample 17_EM_MG_FD_194513 | JGI IMG/M metagenome (GOLD analysis project Ga0307515, IMG submission 194513) | Populus trichocarpa ectomycorrhiza microbial communities from riparian zone in the Pacific Northwest, United States - 17_EM | ecosystem: Host-associated > Plants > Roots > Unclassified | place... | reverse complement strand
TTAATTTGAATGCAGAGCAGAACATCTAGCACTTCACAACTTCCTACTTTCCATGTCAAATATGGCAAATTCTCTAAACAAGCCATTCCAGGTTTTCACTCACTTAATTTTTTAATTTGCGTGGCTCTAATGCACCACGGATATATTTATCAACTATAAGATATTAATGATCACTTACTTTCAAAGTCCTAGAAAAAAATGTTGCACCACTCAATGCCACTGCTTTCTCAGCAGAATCCTTGCTAGCAAAGGCAACATAAGCAGATCTAAAAGAAGAATATAAGATACAGTCAACCGATATAGTCTCAAAATAATATATATCAGAATATAGACCCCGTTAATCAGAAAAATAACATGGCTGAAATTTGATGTCTACCCCTTTCTCTGGCCAGTGGTTTTGTCAATCAAGATCACTACATTCTCAACCACTCCACACTTGGCAAAGTACAATGATAGAGCTTCTTTTGTTGCTGCAAAATGTACCTGTATGTTTATAGTAGAGCAATATCATAATTATGAGACATCCTGAAGTCTATTAGGAGACTTTTAGGAAACAATACACAGAGATAAGTTCAGAGTATCAATATATTTCTGAATTGGTAACATTTCTAAATTTGTAATGCAGAAAATGCTCTCATGGTAATCTGGTGCGAGTAAAAATAATTTCAGAAGGAAAAAATAATTTCAGAAAGAAAAGACAGCCGAAGAAGAACAAGAAAAAAATACTTTCAGAAAGAAGAAGAGGAAGGCAATATTCATTAACACTTTCCAAGTAAGGCATGGTTAAGCTACTGTCTTCCACTATCTATACGTTAAATTCTGTTGCTTATTGGGCTTGGAAACATTTCAGATCTTGTTCATATCAGAAAAGAAGCTGATAAGCAGAAATTACTGACTTTGATTCCCTAAATTCTGGTAAAAAATATGCACAGAAAAGAAAGAAGGGATTGAAACTTCCTGTAGATTCAGCAACTGAAAGTATTTGTGACTTGCTAATATGAGCCAAAAAACAACATTCTGAAAATGAATCAATGCTCCCATTTAAAACACACATGACTTGTCAGTAAACAATGCAACACAGAAGAAGAGAAAGAATGCGAAACATTTGAATTGACTTTACATTTGTCACAAACACAGTTCTCATCTTGGTATCTTCTTCTGCATGAATTTTTCCATCTGCAAATGCACAAGGTAATAAATTTTAATGCATGAAGATATCCACTAAGAACAATAGAAAACTCAACAATCATTGTCAACTTGTCAAGCAAGATAAAAAAGGAGGACGATCTTATTATTTGAATCTAGAAAGCAGAAGGGAAATCTTGGAGATCCATATAAGATGGCAAAACACCAAGTTGTAATCCTAAACTAGCTGGGCTCAGCTTAATTAGATGATAGATTGGCATCAGCCACTGAAACATTGAAACCAAAAAATCTACACTTTGACATTATTATGGAACTCTTTATTTAAAATGATTCTACTAATTTAATATAAGACCACATCATTCATGAAGATACAAGTTGCATCACGAATGCAGAATTAATTTGAATGGAAAATCAGACATGGTGTACATTTATTTCCTAATCTATGAAATGTGTTCATTCTTTACTCATGTTAGATCCCAGATTGCTCCTAAGGAAAAGAAAAGTGCAGCATACACAGGTCAAAAGTGTTCAGGTTCCCCTCTTCAAATTTAATCAGCTTCCACCCTCCATACTCCCTTCCTTTCTCACAAAGACAGGCATCTATGCCGTTTTCATTGCCCTATCTCTGTGCATTGTCTTTTTTTTTCTTTCTTTCTTTGAGGTGCCATGTAAAGTCTCTGTGTGTGTGGTGCAGGAGGAGTGATCAAGTTATGGAAATAACCTACCGGAACGTGACAGTAAATTGGACTTTCCATCTTTCTCCATCTCAACTTGCTTTGACCGAAGCTTAGACATTTCCAATTCAATTTTATGTAGTTTCTGTTTCACATCTAGCACTTCCTGCAAAACAAAAGGTTTTCAAACCTTCGACACACTGATCACATGTTCTTAACGTATTTTAGGGGAGTGAGATAAGAAGGAAATCAACTTTTTAATAAGATCAACTCTGTCACTGCCCAAAATAGAAAAGTAAAATCCTCTCTTAGTTGCTGTTTCCCATAGCCTAAAGCCAGACCTTAACACTCATGCAGCATTTATCACCAATTAGCAATGGTTTTGAAGGCAGTAACATACCGAGATCAAATTTGGAGTAGCTTTAGAATCTTCTTTTATCATATTTGACCTTTTAGAAAATTGTGAAAAATCTAGGCACTGAAGCTCCTTCCTGCTACAGCCAGCCAAAGCATCCTGGTCAGTACAAATTTCCCCGAAGTGTCTTTTTCGTCTAATATTATTTGCAGCATGAGCTTCATGCATCGTTCTCGTTGGTCTCTCCAATTTCCTGCTCTCAGGCTGGATGTTACCACGGCCAGTAACTCCTCCAGTCATACTCCCTCTAGTTCACTATTTAAAACAGGAAGCACTGCTTTGTGTTGGTTAAGCAATTCCTGCTTTAGATACACTGTACCCGAACCATCACACAACTCAACAGTTTTGACCCCTGAAGGTACACCATCACATGGCTTTCCCAATCTATCCCAAACACTAATACAATGTTTTTCCTTCTGGTGGGACTCCGCATGAACAGATCTTGGCAAAAGACATTTTCCTGAAAAAATAGTTGAAAAATTGTCCACACATGAACATAGTAGATGAAGAAAATGATCATGCATTTAAACACAGTTCACCGATGAGCAGGATGAGCAAGAAAACGTAAAAGCATGAAAGATTAAACATTTACGCATTTTGCATAATCACAATGAATGCAAAATCAGCACAGTAATCTTTGAGCTATCTTCCTACTGTTCATGTCAACCACAGATCATCTAGTTATTGCATACAAGATGGCATATAAATTGGCTGCATATGTGGTACCTGATGTGGAGGGTTGTGGATTTCTAAAAGCTGGTTCCCTTCTGGGTATAAGCTGATTAAATAGCATGTTGCAGCTACCAGGGACGATCTGCTGTACAATGAGGCAATGCTCAAGTTAGACTAGAAACTGTAGAGAAGAAGCCAGAAAAGCCAGATAAAAGATGTGGCTACACCAACCTTCGTTGCTTTATCAACACACTGAGAATTTTGCTTTGCATTGGAAGAGCTTTCTTTCCTCAAAGATTCATTTGCCAAGGAATTATAAAGAACATTCTCAGAAGCACCAATCTTTCCGTGACGCTCAGTCTTGCAAGACCGTGACAATACTTTTTTTGAATTGATCTCAGATGATGGAGAAGAAAAACTTTGAACTTGTTCAAAGTCTTCAGCAAGTTGACCGTGATTGACATTACAGAAGTTAGGATCAGAAGTAGTTGGCAACTGGCGCATCTGATCATCTTTGATCTGCAATTAGGAAAAAATATCAAATCAAATTCCACTACTGGATTCATGCATGATGATTAAACACATAGATTATGTAATACAAGTGGGATTACCACAAAAGCATCCATAGTGCTACTATCATGGCCATGACTCTGAAAGTCCTTTAATTTTTTGATCTTGGAATCCTTAGCGCATGGAGTGGTGATATTGACATTCTTTGCATCTGATAATAAACAAATATCCTTGTTGGACTGATAGACATATTTCAAAAGAAGATCCCACAACCTTTACAGAAAACATAATAAGGGGAAACGTATTAGCAACTTTACAGCAATTTGGCGCTAAGAAAAGAAAATATAACAACGAATACGGCTAATCTAACGAAAGCTAAAGTAAATAAAAATCAATCTTTTCCTGGATTGCTCAAAACAATGCATTATTGACAATGTGGCTGCTCTATCTTTAACACAAGCGTCACAGTTGATAATTGCTTTGAGGTTATAGGACTAATAAGTTACCATCTTAATCGAAATTGAAGCAATTAGAGATTTAAGTGGTAAAAATGAGATTAAACAAGTAGAAAGGGTGATTTAGAATTACCAAGAAACAAACTCCTGAGTCCTTTGACCAAGAAATGCTTCGAGATCGTGTCTGGCCTGCTCTTGATTCTTCCCATTACAAACAAGCACTGTAATATACTCCTGGAAGAAGAAGAAGACCACCATTAGAATTTTCATTTTGATTTTTTAATAAAAGAAAAGGGAAGAAAAAGTTGTAAAGTCAGGTTTGTGAGCGGATATAAGCACAGAACAATGATGGTATTAAAATAAAAAGGGAAGGAAAATGCAATTAAATTGATAGAATGCAGGAGGAGGAGATGAGAACTGGTTACAATGGATGGGATAAAAAAAGAGAAAGAAAAAGAGTAGGAATTACAGCAAGGACACGGTCGTGGGAGTAAGAGTGACGGAGATGTTTGGAAATGGAAGATTTAAGCTTGGAAGCCAATGCTGACTTTCTCTTCAACTTGAATGAAGTTGAAGCTGCTGCTGCTGCTGCATCATCATCTTGTGCCGATATTACGCCGATTCCACCCATTCCTTATTTAATTATTTACTTTTTTACCAGAGAAGCGGAGGAGTAGCGATTTCAGAAGCGTATTAGCTGCTCCACTCCACTATTTTCTATACTGCTACAGCGAGTTCTAACATACCGCCGTCGGCGCCACCTCTAGTTTTTCTTTCTATTTCTAATCAGAAACCAAAACAAAAGCTTTCCTTGTCAGTTCTTTTTTTTTTTGTTTTAATTTATTATTATTACGCAGTCGGGCAGGGGAGAGAGAGGAGTTGTTTTCGCTCTTCACACACTCCTCGCAACTGATAAAAACATTTCCCCTCTTTCTAATTTCTATGATTTTGCCTTTGCGTTTCCAGAATCTCCCCTTTTTTTTTTCTTGAGAATGACTGACTGCAACCAACTGAATTTCATTTTCTTTCGTTGGGTTGTACTACACAGCTCTGTGCTCTCACCGCATGGAAAGGGATGGGCCATGCTCTTAGATTTGGTTTGGTGGGTGCCCAATGGATTGAGCACAGAACTTTCCCCTATGCTGGACCCAAATGAGATTTTCATCCATCCATCTACTTCTTGGGCTAAAATGCTTTGTTCCATATAAACACTTATGGGCTTTATTTATTTATGGTGCTGGCTCTTTACCCAAGCAAGTGGGCTCAAGAAATGATCGCCTACATGGAATTCTTTTTCTTCTTTTTTTCCTGATAATTTTTTCTCTAGTTATTCAGTTGGAATGCGCATTAACTAGTCTCTCCATGTTTTTCTTGTATAATTCTTGTTTTTTTTATTTTTTTTTATCATTAATGACAAACTCATTAATGAGGATCAAACTTATTTATTTTAATGAATACAAAACATTCTAACTTTTATATTAATTGTAGATCAATTTACGCTGTTATACTTGTTTTAAGTTATAGATATTTTAACAAAGAGAGAGTATAATAGCATTCCCACCACATATATTTGTTTAATTCAAATTCTTATTATTTGATTATTTTTTATTAACTCAGAGACTTAAAATATCAACCAAAAACAAGAAAGAAACTTTTTAAAGGTATGTTTATTAGAGGCAGAAATAAAAGGCCCAGCATCCTTTGCTTTTTTGTTTGGAATTATGTTTAGTTACATTTTAAAAGTGTATTTTAATTAAAAAATATTAAATTAAATTTTTAGTATTTTCTAATAATTTTGATGTATTAATATTAAGAATAAAATAAAAATATATGAAAAACTTATTTTAATGTATTTTTATATAAAAAATATTCTTAAAAACTATAATTCATTATAATACAAAACACTCGTGATAGATTGTGATCCAAATTGAGATGTATCATGTTATTTTCATCATATTTTTAGAAAAGATGCAGTGTTGTTATTGATATTATTGATAGCAGCATGGCGGCAGTAGGAGATCTCTGTAAAGAGGAGAAGTTAAAAAGGGTACTGTGAATGAGATAGCCGTTGAAGAAATTTGAATTTAAAAGAAGAGAGAGAAAGATTCGAGAATAAATGATTGATAAAGAATGCTGGCTATTTCTCTTATGATAAAAACAAAAAGATAAAAAAAGAAAGAAAGAAATGGGTGGTGAGTGAGTGAACGAGTAGGGTGGGTGGTCAGAAGAAAAGCAGATAGTTAACAGCACACTCCAATCCATCATCCAACGGCTATTTATGTCTCTTCTCTTTTCTCTCCCCCAGTCTAGCGGCTTCTTTTTTTTTTTTAATTTAAAAATATATTAAAATATTTTTTTATTTTTTATAAATTATTTTTTACGTCAACATCAGAACAATAAGTCTTTTTTAAAAAAATTAAAATTTTAAAAATCACGTTTCCAAATACTACCATATTACTTCGAGTTAGTTTGTTTTTATATTTTAAAAATATTTAAAAATAAATTAATTTTTTTTATTGTATGTAGATCATATTATATCATAGTACTTAAAATAATTCTTTTTAAAAAATTATTTTAATAATTTCTTTTTAAAAATACTATAAAAAACTACCGCAGTTCCAAATAAAATCGTAGCTTACCACAACTTTATTCTTTCTCTCACATATCTGCCTCTGCTTCTCCCTCAAAAATTTGAAATGTTTTTGTGTCTCTCTCTCTAATCTCTGGACCATTAATTATTATTATAAATCCAAAAAGCAGGTACTTTTGAAAATGTTGTTGTTTCTTTCTTGGACAACGATCCTCTCTCTCTCTCTCTCTCTCTCTCTCTCTCGATTTGTAAAACTTGAAATAATAGATAGAGAGAGAGAGACCAAGAGTGGGTGAATCGTGGTCTAACTATGTCTTCTCTTTCATTTCACTCAGTCATGTATTCAAATAAAATCCCTTCGCTACTCTAGCAGCGCTAGTAATCCTATCTCCTCCTCCTTCTCTTGTTCTTTCCTTACCCTCAAACCCTCAAACCTTCTCTTTCACTCCACACCAGTTCTTTCTCTGTTCCATTCCCTCACCAATACAATACCACTATGGGTGCTTGTTTTAGCAAGAAAAAAAATGAAGTTTCCTCTTCTCCTTCTTTGAAAGCAGCTGCGGCTCCTGCTTCACAACCAGTTCTAAATCACCCACATAATAATAACAATGCCACTCTCAAAGTAGATCAGAAGAATGAGATCACAATCAAGAACAAGATAGTGGAGCAAAAGGAGGTGGTCAACAAACAAGTCGTAGAAGAAGAGGAAGAAGAAGACAGCTTACTCAAGAAAGAAATTTTTGTCATCAAACACAGGAAAAGCCATGATAGAGACAAACGCATCCCTCCTCCCAACGACGATGGTCCTGCTGCCAACGCTAATGCATCTGCTGCTGCTGCTGGTGAAATATTATTGGCCAACAGCAACACCAATGCTGGTGTTAATAATATGGTTGTCAGAACATCAAGCTGCACAAAAGAAGAGGTAGATGCCATTCTCATACAGTGTGGAAGGCTTAGTCGCAGCAACTCCTCTGGAGCTGGAAAGCCTCTTTCTTCTGGCAGAAAGTATTCTGGCTCCAAGAGGAGTTATGACTTTGATAATAATAATGACCAGGACCAAGATGTCAAGCCTGCCACTTCTGCCGATTATGATTCTAGAAGGAAGGGCAATGACGACGACGAGGGTGAGGTTACAGCGGAGAGAAGGCAGCATCGCCAACGCCACCGCCAACGCCAATCCAGCAGGCCTTCTGCTTCTCCTTCTGCTCAAGGGAGGAGAAGGACACCCAGCAGGGAAAGAGACCAGAACCAGCGCTCCGGAAGCAGAGAGAGGGCCAGTGGTAGCAGTGGGAGAAGGGTGAGTCGATCACCGGGTAGAAGATCAGAAATAGCCCAAAATACAAGCATTACTCCTGGAAATCTTAATGCTACTATTCCTGCTAACAATACTGGTGGTACTGGTAATAGGCCTGGAAAAATGGTATCAGTCCCTGCCACTGTTTCTTCTTTAGTGATGGATAAAAGCAACAACATTGGACTTGAACCGCAAGCTACAGCTGGAACTAAGCGCATCTCGGTGAAGAGAAATGTTGGTGAGGCAGCGGTGGCAGGCTCCAGGACAGCTGCATCCCCACGCTCCCAATCTCCTGCCAGAGCCAATGCTAAGACTTCTAATGAGAATAATCAGCAGCCATGTCTTAGCCGCAGCAATTCAAGAAAAGCAGACCAATCTCCTTACAGAAGAAACCCATTAAGTGAAATTGACCCCAATTCATTACAGCATTCACAACCATCTGGCAACAAGGCTACCTGCACCAGCAACAACAGATCACAAATCAGAAACAAAGATATTGAAGGACAAGCGGTGGCCAAGGAAACTTTCAATCCTCTGAATCAGGTAACAGTTTTTGACTAGAGGAGGAGGGTTCTATTCACTATGCATGGTTCTTTGTAACCTCTAGTTTGATCAGGCGAATCACATAAAATGAATCCGCTAATGAAGGCTACAGATTTGGTCAAGATGAAGAAACTTATAATATCATAGCCGCTCATGGTTATTTTCGCCAATTGATCTTTCAATACCCTAGTTTTAACAACTCTCGTTTAAATGGTTTCAATTTTAACCAATCTGTAATTGATAGTCAAGGTCGTGTAATTAATATCTAAGCTTATATTATTGAAGTTATGAATGAACATATTAGTGCTCTAATTTCCCTCTAGAACTAAGACAAATTTCAGCCAAACTTTTGTCTTAGTGGTACGACCTCTTCTTTTTCACAGATGTCTTTTTTGAGCATGTGCCAGCTAAAGAGGCTACTAATACTGTTTCTTTGGAACATAAAATTTGCCTTTATGCATCCTTTTCAGACTCCAATGAAGAAGCAAAATTCTGAGAAAAACAACAGAGTCAATGTTCAAGTGGCAAATTACAGATGCAGTAGCATGGCTTCACTGGAAAACAAGCTTTCAAAGGAACAACAAATGGAAGAGGCCAAAGGACATCCACCAGTCACGACCAATGTGGTAGACTTGGGAGGTGAAAGCTTGAAGCCCCAAGCATTAACCAGAAGCAGGTCGGCAAGGCGATCGCGAGACCTGGACCTCAATCCTGAAACTTTATTGAATCCAACTCCATCATATACCGCACTATTGCTGGAAGACATTCAAAATTTTCACCAGAAGAACACTCCTCCTTCCTTTTCACTCCCAGCTTGTGTCACCAAGGCCTGCTCCATTCTTGAAGCGGTCGCAGACCTCAATTCCACTACAAGCTCCAACCTGTCATGTGCCTTCTCTGATGATAGAATAAGCCCCCCTGCAGTGGCTGCTGTTAATCTTGTTGGGAAGAAACTACCTGAGGCAAAAGACCCATTTGTAGAATCTGAGATAATTGCAAGTGATGATCTTATGGAGCCAAGCTTTCACAAGTATGTAACCGTGAGAAGAGGAGGAGGTACATTGTGCGGGGAAGACATGGATGGTCAAGAATCCTCAGGAAGTAACAGCTTTGTTGGTGGCAGCCAACAGCATTTAGGATTGTCTACCTCTTCATGGGAACCCAATTCAGCTGATTCAACCGGTCGCTGGTCTTCAAGATCCAACACGAGAGATGAGGATGACAAGAGTCCTCTGGGATATCAAAAGCATGGATTACCTGAAACAGGGCGTGACGTGGAACAGGCCAGGAGAGCATTCAGTGGACAAAGGACTGGAATTGGACGTGGGAGACATGGTACAAGTAAAAATGCTCACACAACTCCTATCCTTGCAACTGCTACTCAAACGTAATCCACTCAGTTGTGTTGTTTTCAAATTCCACGCAGTTGTGGCCCTTTTTAACTTTCAGTTTCAAAGGTTACTTCGTTGATGGTTGCAAACTTGCAACCTGTTTTCTTGTTAATTCAAATAGATTCATTCTTCCCTTGTTCAACAAGAGTTGGATGCCAGTCCGGGATAATTAGGGAAGAAACTCCCTTTTATTCATATGCTGAAATCACAAGCATCACTGCATATAGAGCTAAATTCTGAATAGTTTCATTAAAAAAATATATGAACATCATGAATAGTATATATTTACACAAAAAGAGCTAAATTCTGAATAGTTTCAGTTAAAAAAATATATAAATATCATGAATAGTATAGAGAGAGCTAAATTCTGAATAGTTTCAGTTAAATATGAACACCATGGATAGTATAGAGCTATATCAGAGAGAGCTAAATTTTGAATAGCTTCAGTTAAAAAAAATATATGAACATCATAAATAATATATATGTTGGTTATACAGAAGAGAAAGCTGTCTTATATTTCTTAAAATGCAAAAGATTGTATCTTTATTGAATATCAAGGCATTTATTTATATAATAGGAATGAAACTAAATTGCAAGAAAATCTCCTTGCATATCAAATCTTTCTGTTAAACCGGTCATAGCCATAAAAAACTAATTCTGCTTCTTGAGTATTCTTTCCCTTGACTCTGAAGCTGCAAACTCCCAATTTCTACCTTAAATACTCAAACCTGAACTTAGAAAGTGCTTTTGTTAGGATGTCTGCACTTTGTTCTTCAGTTTTGTTGTAAAACAACTTCACTTCTCTTTCCTTTTGAACTTCTCTCGGAAAGAAAAACTTAATCTTGAAGTGTTTTGTAACCCTAACACCGGATCATTAGAAATTAATATTGCAGTTTGGTTGTCCATAAATAACTGTGTGCTTTCTTGTTGTTCCAAATACAAATCTGCCATAAGCTTCGTAATTCAAAGTGCTTGGTTTGCAGTAGCAGCAACTAGTAGATTGAGCTGTGATTTCTTACTTCTTTGAACACCATGAAAAAACTCTAGAATCAAAACTGAAATAATAACTAGAGGTGCTTCTCATATCATCAATACTTCCTACCTAATCACTATCAAAATAGTCATAAAGATTAAGTTTTTCAATATGATCGAATCTTATTCCATAATCAATTGTCTTTTATATATTTAAGGATTCTTTTTACTGTTTGAAAATGAATTTCACTAACCTAATGCATATATTGGATAGCAAACTTCCAACATGAATGATATCTAGTCTGGTTGTTATTAAATACATTAGTCAACCTATTAGGTTCATGTACAACATTTTTTCCACATTTTCAGCTCCATCTTCCTGGCAAAACTTTTCCTTTTAATTTATTGGAGTTGCAACAGGCTTGTACCATTCCATGTTGAATTTCTTGAGAATTTCCTTTGTATATTTATATTGACATAGAAATATCTGCATGCCAAAAAAGAATATCATTCTTCCAAGGCCTGTCATTTCAAAGACAACCTTCATCTCTTCTTTGAACTTATCAATCAACTCTTTGCTACTTCATGTGATAAGTAAATCATCAACATATAAAGATACAACAAGTACTTTACCATCAACTTCTTTGATATATAAAGTATATTCACTTAGATTTCTTTCAAAGCCTAAGTTTTTCAAGTATACATCAATTCTGCTATACTAAGTTCTTGGAACTTATTTTAAACCATACAAGGTTTTTTTTTGTTTTGTTAATATACCTTATTCTCTTGTCTTGCAATAATAAACCCTTCAGGTTGCTCCACAAAATTTTTTCCCTCCAAATATCCATTCAAAGAAGCATATTTGACATCCATTTGATGTAAAGTCCACCCTTTTTGTGCAGCACGTGCTAGTAACATTCTTATTGCATCCATCCTGGCAACTGAAGTGAAAGTTTCAGAAAAATCTACCCCAAACATCTAAGCATATCCCTTGACAACAAGCCTTGTCTTATACTTGTTCACAGAATTATCATAATCTAATTTGGTTTTATAAACCCACTTGACTCCTGTAGCTTTTTGTGTTGAGGTTTGTTTATCAATTCCAATGCATGGTTCTTTTCAATCATCTTTAGCTTCTTCTTCATTGTTGTTATCCATTTATGATCAGTTGCAGCTTCTTCATCAGGTTCTGTTACAGTAATCTTACATCTTTAATAAATGTCAGAAAGTGTTATAGTTTCTCTGATAGGTTTATCATCTATATTATTCTTCTATTCTTGAACTTCAAGCTGCTTATCATCCTTCCAATTCCAACTAGTAGACTAAAAAAATTGAACATCTCTGCTGATGATTACTTTATTTCTTTGTGGTAAGAAGATCCTTTAAGCTTTTGAAATAGAACTGTAGCCTATAAAAATTTCTTTAACAACCTTTTATCATGAAGCAAGCACCTTGTCATCTCCATCACTATCTTATTTTTTCTCTCCATAACTCTATTATGCTGAGGGGCATATGGTGCTGTTAATTGATGTTTAATGCCTGCATCTTTATAAAACCCGATCTTTTCAGAAGTATATTCAATTCAATTATCGGATATGATTACTAAATTTTGTAGTTATGTTATGTTTCAATCCAAGCTTTGAACTTTCCAAATACATTAACAATCTTAACATTGAATTTCATAAAATAAATCCATCACATTCTATAATAATCATCAATAAAGAAAATATAATACTTACTGCCATTTAGAGATGAAGTGTTCATTGGTTCTCCAACATCTATGTGTATCAATTACAGCTTCTGTGTGGTTCTTCAAACCTTACTTTGTTGAAAAGAAAACCTTGATAGTTTTTCATATTGATAAACAACACATGTAGAAGAATTCTTTTTCCAATTTAGGCAAGCCTTTCACCATATTGTTCTTCTTCATGAAAAGCAAAGCTTTATGATGATAATGCCCCAATCTTTGGTGCCAAAGAATCGAATTAATATCCTATTTGTGTATAACAACATGCTTGTTATTCCTAAAACCTAAGACAACTTTTATCTTTTATTTGAACTTTGAATACCTCTATACCTTTTGCATCTTTAATCACACAATTATTGTCTTCAAACAACACCTTATAGCCTCTGTTAAGTAGTTGAGAAACACTTAACAAGTTTTGATTAATTTCAAGAACATATAGTACATCTAGAATTAATTTTAAATTCGAGTGTCTTTCAATAACTACTGTTTATTTGCCTTCTAATTTCAGGTGTGCTCCATTTTCAATTCTAACTTTGAAAATAACAATTTTATCAAGCTCTCTAAAAAGCTTTCGATCATTAGTCATATGATTTATACAACCACTATCTATAAGCCATCTTTCTGTGAAGCTGGTGGTGGCCAAGCATGATACCACAAACAATTGCTCCTTCAGATATTGATCCTCATCTATTTTGGCTTCTTTTTGTTGTTGTTGAGTCTTGCATATCTTTTTCATGTGCCCTAATTGACCGCACTTGAAACATCATGCATCAAGCCTCCACTAACATTTTTTTCTGTGGATGATTGTTTTTTTCTTTTTATAGTAAGGACAAAGAGGAAAGTCTTATTACTGTTTCTGCTATTTCCGATGTTGAATGCATAACCTCCATGCTTATTGTTCTGCTTTGTTTTCTTGTTTTTGCCACCATGATTGTTTTAAGATTTGGCCAAGAAAGCACCCTCTATATATCCTTTTTGCCTCACAAGCCTCCTTTGCTCTTATACCTGCAGTTCATTCAACAATTCTGTCAAGATAATATTTGACAAATCTTTTAAGTTTTTCAAAGATAAAATTGTAACTTTAAACTTTTTAGGAATTGTTATTAGGATTTTTTGAACAATTCTAGAATTAGAAAAATCAGTACCAAGAAGTCTTACATTGTTGACAATGCTAAGAAGTCTGTCAGAATATTTCTTGAATGTTCATCTTTGGCCCTTTGATCCTCTCATTTCCTTCATATTCTTGCTTCAAAAAATATCAAATTTCCTTGGCTGTTTTCAGAGTCCTTATTCTAATAAAAATGATAGTGAAATTGCTGCAAACAAAATTGCTCTTGCTTTTGATCTTCAATTGGATTGTCTGGCATGGTAGAACTTCATATACTTAATCAACAGCTTCCCACAAATCATTAGCATTAAGATAGATTTCCATTCTAATAGCTCATACCTACCTGATAACTTATCCCATCAAACACTTCCATTCTAATAACTCATACCCATCAAACACTGGAGGTGTAATTGTGGTAAATGACTTCATATTAGATATGTAGTGTTAGGTGATACATGTTTAGAGATTGTGTGTTGGATCTCTTAATCTTACAAGTCCTCTAAGATAATCTGCTATGATATCAATTTGTTCGTTATATAAAAAGAGAAAGCAGGTCTTGTATTTCTTAAAATGCAGAAGATTATATCTTTATTGAATATCAAAGCATTTATTTATACAATATGAATAAAACTTGATTGCAAGATTTTTTTTTTGTTACATGCAAGAAAGAACTGGTCATAGCCATAAAAATAACAATAAATAAAAAACTAATTCTGCTTCATGAGTCATGCTTACAATATATCTACATCAGAGACCTCACTTAAGAAATATATGAACATCATAAATAAAGCATATCTGAACCTTTTCCTATGTTAAAAAATTATAACATGGCAACAATAATTATTTACAACGCCCTGGAAGATGACGCCATCAGTTTTCGTGTACCTACCAAAAGCAGCAGACCAGTTTACTTGGTATGAAACTGATTAACCGACATGATGACAGTTAGTTCTTGAAGTTTGGAACCCAACAAGTGCAACCAGAACAGTTTGCCTGATACAAGATCCCTAAAACAGTCTCTTAGCCTCGAGAATTGAGAGAGCTTCCAGCATTCACAGCACATCTTGAAAGCCATCAACTTTCCTTATAAACTTGATTATTGAACTTCCTTCCAGATACATGCTTTTAACATGCCTTAATACAAGGGTAGAGCCAACATGATCAAAATTAATTGGTCTTATTCTCTGTCTGCATCTTATATAGCCCCTCACTCTCACTAATACATCACTCATTACTGTTCCGATAATTAACCATATATATTGCAACCACAGTAACAATGGCCCCAGCCAGTTGCAAGGGGGAGAAAGTTTCCCCAAGATATAGAAACCTGGGGTTGGAAATCAAACATGAAGAAACAAATCAGACAAACACTATGATATATAATGCATCATACATCAGTACTTGGCCAAAGCTGCTACCCAGCTCATCTTTTGTGTGTTATTCTTTTCCATATGGATTTAGTCCAGGCAGTGTAATAAAGTTTCTCATCCATATCTTATGCTTGCAGATCTTTCTGTCTAATATTGTTTTGTGTAAACAAGTTAGCCCAGGCAATTTAATCAAGTTATATCTCCATTTCTTATGTTATTCTGATTGATGGAACTTACCCAAAAATTGAAGCAAACATTGGGGTTAGGAATGTGAGGGAACTGAGCTTTGTCAAGCTACCTGAAAAGCATCAGCGAAGGTAGATTAGTTCAGGAAAGGATTCTCAAGTAACCCTGGACAGATTCAAAGAAATTATGCAAACTTAAGTTCAAAAAACACAAAATAGATATTTTGAACCATGGATCATATGGACAACTTAGTTTTAATCAACAAAATGAAACATAGTAACCGACCAAAATGAAAAATTAAGTAGACTTCAACCTTTTGTTGCACTGTAGAAGTACACTCCATAACTAATGGCACTTCCAAAAATAGAGGTATAAAGTAGTGCCAATATATCACTTGCTGTCAGGTCCTTGAGACTCAAATTGAAGGCAGGATCATGGTTGAGAACAGAGATCGCAAGAAGAGGGAGACCACCGATAACCATATGCTGCAAGAATAGTTTCATGTGAGTTAGTCTGTCAATCTCCATTCCTTTTGCTTTGAGTTCATCACAAAGCCAAAGTGAAGAAGCGGGACATCCTACAACATTTGAAAGCGCAACAACTTAATTATTTGAAGATCCATCACATCCAAGTTACAATAATGGGCAATTTTATTATCACAACACAAACAGAGCCCAGTACCCAAGCAATTCAGGAATAAAACTATCATATCATATCTTCTTGCAGGTGAGAAAGCATCGCTCTTCTTGCATGTACTGTCTATTAAGATATTAGGAACCAAGAAAAAGTGGTCATCTTTTGCTTGGAGCATATGGAATAGACCTTTTGATTTATGTGGTCAACAGTGATTAATCGTAGGAAAGATATAAAAACTGGCATTGCTTAATTTAGTGTGTTTTAAGAAGGGCAATGACTGTATTATTCTCTGAAGGTATTTTTGTTTGTAATGATGTGCTGGCAGAAGAATCACATATGAATTTTAAGAAATTCTGGAATTCTCAATAATCAATCTCTTTTCTAGCAGTTATCATAGACAAATATACTACGCTAAGCTCCCTCATGCTACCCTTCATCATGGAGCCTTTTCCAAGTCGTGTCCTTAGCTTATATTCAACAGGACTGGAAGGTTATTTGTTTATATTCTGTATTGCAAATGATGTGTTTAGCTGTCTACTCTCTCTCTCTCTCTCTCTCTCTCTCTCTCTCTCTCACACACACACACACACACACACACACTCATTGAAATTTTCTTCCTTTAATGGAGAAAAAGAGACTATGGAATAAGCAGATAAAATATAGAAAAAGAAAAGAAAGGGACCAACTTGCAATTATCCATGTTAATTATCAAATCATGGCACAAATGATGGGCAACTTGCTGAGTGATTCAAGATAACATACCCATCCAGTTGCCATAACAGGATCGGAGTACTTTGAAACCCATCGAACCATGACCGTGCCAACTGCCATGCTCTGAGCAGCAAGAAGCATCCACCATTCTCCACTTCCCCACAGGGAAAAATTGCTTTCATCAAATGTCAGAGTAGGTACCTATTAAATATAATGTAAATAGGTGCTGGAAAATCATATTTGCTATGTCTCATCTAGGAATATTTGCTATATCTCAATAAGAGAATGTAGCAAAAAAATACTTGTAATGCATCATATGACTGACAGCATAGTTAAACAGCAAAGGAAAGTGACAAGTGGTGATTTGAGAAAGTAATAATGACACAACTTTTGTTGATGATGTGGTTAGGGGGGCTTACTAGGGTGGAAAATTCAAGTAATGTCATCTGCGATAACTAGATTAAACAAAACAAACTGAACAATAGGGTAAAATATTAACTCAACCTCAACTAGCCTTGATCCCAAGCAAGTTGAGTTCAATTATGTGAATCATTTTCCTCTATCCAGTTGTGTTAGGAGTTAAACAATTTGTCAACTGTTGTAAGATTACCAATAAAACATTTACCAACTTAGATTATCCATTTTCTTGTTTACCTCTCCCTTTCCTTGCCAATACTACTTCAATCCAACTAACCATCCAAACCATCTTATGCTACACTTCCTTTTTTTTCTTTTGATGAGTGTCTCCCACACCTTCCCACACATACACTCATTTCTTATTTGGTTCTTTCCTATGTTTCCTCACATCTATCTTAATATTCCTGTCTCACTATGCTCATTTAGTTAACATTGCTGCCTTTTCACAGCCAAACAGTTGCTCACATAAAGAATGGCTGGACTGATTGAGTAATTTAAATTTATCCTTCAATCGCGCAGCACTCTACCTGCGCTGCTCCATTTCAAAACACCTTGACTTGACTCTATGGGTAAAAAATTCATTGATGTTCTCTTCCTTTCGTATTACAAAATGTGAATCTTTTAAAATATTCAACTGCTAGATCTACTCCATCCAAACTTACAACTCCTCTTCCACTGAAGAAATTCTAAAGCTGCAAATGATACTTTTCATTTTGGTCCTGCTCAGCCTGAAGCTTTCAGACTCTTGGCAGTCCATAGATTTACTTCAAGTTTTCCCAACTCTAGCTGCAGCTGATGTAACTAATCCCAACTCTAGAATAACATCTTCAATATTTTTTATTAGCTCACCAGTGACCATAATAAAAGAAAAAAGAAGAAGAAGAAGAAAGGAATGAGAGACTCAAAACTGATATTCGGTGTCATACCCAACAATCCTCACTTCTCAACCATCCCTCCATAAACTAAAAACAAAAAGTTGTTACATACATACTAATAGCACATCATAGTAAACGAATGCCTAACAAACATCTATAAGAACCAACAAGAACATATGCGTGACATTTGAAACTTCATTCCTCTTCTTAGAAAATTCCTCAACAAGTACATACAAGTTAGGTAACTTGCATCAACGTTAGCAGAAGTGAAGTGTTTACCTCAAGAAGTAAAAGGCCTATGACACCAAGCACAAGGCCTGAAGCTCCAACGATCCCAATGGACTCACCAAATAACAAGTTAGCAAGTATAGCCACTGTCAGAGGTTGCGAGTCGATTATGACCTGCAGTATGAAAAAAAAAAATCCACAAATGACACTCCTTTTGTTCTGGAGCAAGAAGTATGAAATGCATTGAAGAAATGAACTTTGCTTATTTGCAGCAAAAAAAAAAAAAAAAACGATTTCTTATTTTTGAAAGATGAAATATTTTCTTATATTAGAACAATGTTCCTCTTTGGGAATTCAATTCAATAAAAACATTTTGAGTGATCAAAATTGTAAAAATTCTTGCAAATTGAAATATGAAACAAAAAGAGATTAATCAAATAACAAGGCAAAATAGAAAAGAAACGTACACTACCCAAACCAGCAGAAGTCCTCTGCAATCCTTGAGCAAGAAACCCCTGTTGCAGTTACAATTAATTACGTAATTATTAAGAAAGAAAGAAAGAATGAAAGAGGATTCGTGAGTGAAGACCTGAAAACAGGAGGCATCAACAAGGGCAAAGAGAGTGATGGTGAGCCAAGCAGTGAGTCCAGAAGGCAGAGGCCTCCCTTTGAATCCAGCAAAGGCAACCAAAAGCAAGCCAGCTGGAATGAGGCGAAAGGAAGAGACAAAGAAAGGGCCAGTGAGGGGCAAAACCTCCTTCATTGCCACCATAGAAGTGCCCCAAAAGAAGAAGGGAGAGACCAGCACTGCAGTCTCCGTTATCGTTTCAATTAAGCTTTCAGTTGCTGTTTCTCCCTTTTCTGTTGACGACAATTGGATGAGTGGAGCGTCGAGGTTGGGTTCGGATACAAGGCACTCCGAGTCAAGGCCTGTCCCCACGCAATCAAGATCACCACCATCATCTACAGGTTGTGATGATGATGATTCGAATTCCAATTCAGCCTTTCTACTACTGCTTGTGGAGCACTTGGAAATGAAGTTGGCATGTCTGCTTCTGCTTCTTTGACAAGTAGTAGTAATAGTAGAAGAAGAAGAAGAAGAAGGTGAGAATGGAAAACTGAGAGCATGATTTGGAGACGCACGCTGTGAAAGATGAGGAAATTTAAGGGGATAATCATAAGAGAAATGAGGATGAGATAAGGAAAGAGAAGCAGAGGCAGAGGCAGAGGCAGTAGGGAGGAGGATAGAGCAGTTGGTCAAAGAAGATGCAGAAAACAAGCTCAAGCTTCCCTCCATCTCCTTCCTAAATCCAAATCCTACCTCACAGATATTATCGCTGCTTCAGTAGAGATTAGAGAAGGCTAGAAAACGAGGCAGCCAGTGATGAACTAAGCACCTACACGTGACATTGAGGCCTCCAATAAGTGGATTATTTGACAACTTCGGCCCGATTTCTCCTAGCCCTCACCATCCATCTATCGAAATCATGCAAATAAGCTTCAGGCCCATTAAAAAGTCCAATTTCAAAAATGGCTCCCCTTCTATCGCGAGCAACGAGAATGTTATATATAAAAAAAAAACTAAGCAGCTGACTTGTATATTATAATACTAAATTAATTAAGATCAGAAATTGGAGCATGAATTCTGAAGATAAATTTTGGTGGGAATTGGAAACAAAGGCAGATACATAAACAGAGAGATGGATCCAAAGTCGAAAACCAGCCTATGAATATATACCTCAACTGGCAGTAAAGCTACCCTCCCCCATAATATCTCGTGTGTGTTCGAGTCTCTGTTTTGTAATAGAAAAAAGAAGAAGAAGAAATTAAGACCACATGACGAGAATTATTCCAGTAATACTTCAACTCCTGCAATGAATTCAGAGAGGAGAACTTCATAGCGAAAGTGGACTACTAATTGCACATGACCAAGAAACACAAAAAGTGGCGCAGATGCCTCTGCGGCATGCACTTCCCAATGATCATAACAATTATTGAGCAAAAATAAAAGGAATCTGATGATCAATCGATCGAGTTTCAATTTAAAAAATGGATTTGACTAATTGCTAGCCTATCAATTTTGTCCATTGTAATTAACCAAGATGCTCATCCACATCATGCTATGCAATGTATCCATCGATCTAGCTATAAATTGACTAGGCTTTCTCTTCGATTCTACGTCGCTTCAGGTCTGATCAGCTGGAAATTAACTAGCTGCTAGAATATCATAAACATAATCAGCACAGTACTAGTGTGTGTCAACCATGACCACTATCACTTCAGTTTTGTCCCTCTTGTTCTTTCTTTACTTTCTTATTGCCAAGTCTCATGCAGACAACATTAGAGCTGCCACACCACCACCACCACCACCACCACTATCGCCAGTGTCACCTCCAGATGGTTCTGTGGAGTTCCCTGAGTCAGTCTACTGCAATCAGTTTAATTCAAAATGCTTTGGCCAAATCATTTCCTGCCCCTCCCAGTGCCCTACATTCAAGCCCTATGACCCCAAGAATAAAGGCTGTTTTGCAGATTGTAACTCCAAAAAATGTGAAGCCATTTGCAGAAGTAAGTACTTAATATATTCCTAATCCTAGCTAGCTTTCTTTGGTCATATATATTTTAATTAATTTCTCATGACTTCACTCGCTAAAGTAATGAGCATTCATCAATTTATACTATAATTCTTAACTTAATTTGTCATATATTAAAATATTAATGGTATATCTTGTTGCAGCTCGCAGGCCAAACTGTAATGGTATAGGTGCAGCCTGTTATGATCCAAGGTTTGTTGGAGGAGATGGTGTCATGTTCTACTTCCACGGCAAGACAAACGAGCATTTTAGCTTAGTATCTGACTCTAATCTTCAAATAAATGCTCGATTCATTGGACGCCGACCTTCTGGAAGATCCCGTGACAACACATGGATTCAAGCCTTAGGTCTCATGTTCGACTTTCACTCGTTCACTCTAGCAGCAAACAAGGTGGCACAATGGGACGACCAAGTCGACCAACTCCTCTTCACCTATGATGGCACACCATTCAACATTCCTCAAGGTCACCTCTCTACTTGGACTAGTCCTGACCTAAATAATATTGTGGTGGAGAGGACAACAAAGTACAATAGCGTTACAGTTACATTGCGCAATGTTGTTGAGATATCTGTGAAAATTGTTCCCATAACCAAGGAAGACGACCGCATACACAAGTATGAAATACCATCTGATGATTGTTTTGCACATTTGGAGGTGCAATTCAAGTTTTTCAATCTGTCAGAGAAGGTGGAAGGTGTCTTAGGGCAGACGTATCGTCCGGATTTCGAGAATCCAGTGAAGAGAGGGGTTCCAATGCCAATCATGGGCGGGGAGAACAAGTACAAGACCTCTTCTCTTGTATCAGCAGATTGTAACTTGTGCATTTTCTCACCATCCTCGAAACCTCAATATGCAGCTAAACTATTGGCATTGAATACCGATTCCACTTTGGATTGCACTAGCAACACAGGTAATGGCCATGGATCAGTGGTTTTTTGTCGTCGGTAGAGTCTAGGGTTCATCCATTAGTATGTATGTGCTGCGATTTGAGTTGTTTTTCTGAATGCATGGTGGCGATTTGCTACCATCTTTTTAAATAACGCTAAATATTAAAAAAAGATATTGTTAGAAGTTTTTTTAAAAAATACACATAAATCATTGAATCATAATAAAATGAAATTCACTTGCAAGTCCTTGAAATAATTCATGTGCATTCTTAAGAAAACAAAAATCATTATCGCATCCTTTCCTAATGCTTAACATTAGTATCTTAGAATAAAATTAGCATATATACGAGCCATGATGCACGCATTCATAATTAATTACTTGATAAAATAAATAAATAAAACTCAAGGGCGCCTGAGATGAAAATAGGCTCGTATAACAAGGATCAAAAGCGAGTTTTTTTTCTTCTTCTTCTTGTTCTGAGACAATGCATAACTATAACATTGAAATGTCTTTGAAATAAAGGACCGTGTAGTTCTGCCCCTGATATCGATTGACATTCCGAGTATGAAATGAGATCAATGTGACGGAAGGCATGAGAGATCGATGATGGAGGCCTGGTCTTCGGAATGATAATTAGTCAACAAGGTTTAATTACGTGTATTATATATATAAAAACAATATTGTCGTTGTCGTCATCACCATCACCATCACCATCAGATTACCTAACCTGCAAAAGTAACAAGCAACCTGCAGGGCGTAGTCTTTGATTTGATTGATTAATTAATTACACGGAAATATAATCTTTCCATGACCAGTGAATGGAAGTTTCTACTTGAAATGGATCCTAGCATGTTGGCCCAGTCCGGAAGTATCATCTGCAATCGCATGTGATACCTCCTGGATTGATGATGATTTCACTCGTTTGTATTAGACAAATATTATATGTACTCCCACCACAATATTATACATTAATTAACTAATCCTCAAATAATATGTGATCTGATCTATCTTTCCTAATTTAATTAATTATGGTTTAGGGTTTAGGTCTTCGATATTCTATTGTAATCAAGCGCTATATATAATGAATATATATATGTTTGAGTGTGAGGTTTCTTTTGTTGACTTGGGATGCCATTCTTTTTTTACTACAGAAAGCGGATACACACCAAGTCTATATATGTTCACAAGGAGCCACTTTATGGTTATTATTGTTGTCTCTATTCTATTAAAAAAAAAAAGAAAAAAAAAAGAAGTAGAGGAAATTAGCTTTTGTGATGTGTGTGAAGGAATGCTTCGGTATGATCTTAATAAATGAAGGTTCCAATACAATTCAAAAGAAAAAAAAAAGTCAGGAAAGACTCAAACAACACGGTGTTGAATTCTGGATACATAAAGAGAGAAGACTAGTCAGGCATGTGATCGGTGCTCATCTCCTGAGTACCCCAAGAAAAACCTGCAGCTTGAACATTAATTAACACAGGGGCTTCCTAATTTGCCCTGACCTCTCTATGTACCAAGATAAAGTCAAAGAAGGGCAGCTTCAATGTTAACCAAATATCTAACTAACTTGTTCTCTATATCTACCTTCCAAATCTGTGAACAATCCACCCATCGATCCATAGACCGACCGATAATATGGCAGATCATCAGAAAGTTTATCCTCTCAATACGAGTAGCACCCATGACGATCAACCATTAGATGTCGAGGCACCACAGACTCCCAGGGTTCCATTAGTGCCCCGGGGCTCCTCCAAGTCTGATCAAGGTGATCCAGCTGCACATATTCATGGCCACCATTATCCCCCTTTTCAGCGTACAATTCCGGTCACTCACACTAAACCACCCAAGAAGAGAAGAAGCTGTTGTTGCAGATTCTTGTGCTGGACGCTCTCTCTTCTCTTGCTCCTCATTCTTGTCATTGGAGCTGTTGCTGGAATTCTGTACCTTGTCTTCCAACCCAAACTCCCCAAGTTCTCCATCGACACGTTGCAAATTACCCGATTCAATCTCACTAACAATTCAAGCTTATCTGCCACCTTCAATGTCACCATCACTGCTAGGAATCCTAACAAGAAAGTGGGCGTCTACTACGAGGGTGGGAGCCATATAAGCGTGTGGTATACAGGCACAAATCTATGTCAAGGGTCGTTACCAAAATTCTACCAGGGTCACAGGAACACCACCGTGCTTAATGTGTTATTATCAGGACAAACAGATGATGGCAATACTTTGCTCACTTCATTGCAACAGCAACAACTGCAGACTGGAATCATTCCTTTGAACCTCAGGGTGGACCAGCCTGTGAGAATCAAGCTTGGCAAGCTGAAGCTCATGAAGGTGAAGTTCAGGGTCAGATGCAGGCTAGATATCGACAGCTTAGCTGCCAATAACGCCATTAATATTAGAAATAGTAGCTGTAAGTTTAGGTTTAGGCTATAAATTAATTAACTTTATTATTTCATATTTATATTATCTTTTGATCGTGTATCATGCCCGTATATATGGGCCATTGATCAAAAAGCAGGATTTTTCCTAGCTAATTTCCCCGCTTCTCGTTAAAGACTGGAGAATTATATTTTTATATGATTTTTTCCTCCATGTCTTTGTATCGCTATGTATTATTTCGAGTGCTGTATTTAATCTTAATATATAAGATTTTTACATTAATTTGTAGTTTAATACTGTCCAACTTAAGTTTTTTTTCAATTATTTTTTTCTCACTTAAATTTGAGAAACACCTTAATTAGAATTTACCATCTGATGGTTAATAAAAATAGTTGATCATGCGGTGCAGAAAATACTGATATACATAATTAATTGAAAAAAAATCTAAATTCAATACCAATGCAAAGAGAAATGGGAACGCATATAGTTAAGATATGGCTGGTGAAATCATAGGCCACGATAGTATCTGTCACAGTCCTAGGCGCGAGGGCGCGCCAACGAAAACACTGCTAGGATATCGGCAGCATGCATGGGCAGAGGCAGATTCGGCAGCAGTGCGTAACGGGTGCGTGCGAACATCGGCAGCATGTTCGGCACGACTTCAGACTTGGATAGAGGGCTGTCCAAGACATGCAGTAGCACAACA
>Ga0307515_10005974_pt1 | contig 24528 bp, 23 predicted proteins | sample 17_EM_MG_FD_194513 | JGI IMG/M metagenome (GOLD analysis project Ga0307515, IMG submission 194513) | Populus trichocarpa ectomycorrhiza microbial communities from riparian zone in the Pacific Northwest, United States - 17_EM | ecosystem: Host-associated > Plants > Roots > Unclassified | place... | reverse complement strand
CCCCCCCCCCCCCCCCCCCCCCCCCCCCCCCCCCCCCCCCCCCCCCCCCCCCCCCCCCCCCCCCCCCCCATGAAGCAGCCCACCATGTGTAATTGATGAGTGCAGTGGCTTCTGCAGTAATACAATCTATCGCTGTGGAAAGCCAAATTTTACCTCGATATTCATCTTAAGAAATCATAACTGTTACCTTCTTTCTAGTGGCATACTCAGACAGTGCACAATGAATGGCTGTGGCCACAAGCGCTGATTTCTGCGGTGCTAGAGGTTGGAAGAACTGCGATGTGGTTGGCTGTCGCCCCACGCTATTGGCAGTGAAGAACAAACGATGGTAGATCAAGTCAAGCACTTCCATCCGACTGGACGATGATTTCTTGTGATCGATGTCCTTCGCGAGATACGCATCGTCAACCAGGAGCTGTTTAACCTGGATTCGCACCTCAGTCTCTGATCGTTAATCCATCCGGTAACTACAGACAATAGTTAGACAAGCTCCATCAGCCAAACGCCCCCAAATGGTACAACTCATTCCTTCTAACTGTGTATATCTTTGGGGTTTAGTATTATCATAACTCCAATCGAGGAGCAGAACACAGAGTACACACTTACAGCTTCTCGGGTTTGCAGATCAATTTTAGCAGATGGACCACTGGGCAATTGCTACACAGATGGTGTACCTACAGGAGCACCTGCTAATGCCCGCAGATGATCCTGGGATTCAATGGCTAGTTGCCAGGCCTCATCAACCATCGAGTTCTTCTCATCTGGAATGATTGGCCAGGCAGTCTGTTTGAATGCGATTGCCTCCATGAACCATTTCGCAACCTCAAAATCAGCCTTTTTGTGTTGAGGAACGTTGTAATCTCCACAGGCCTTTGGTTGAAGAACACTCTGGTCTCCACCTGCCTTGGGAAGTGGGAGCACCTGGGCGGGTACAATGTCAGACTCACATAATATGTTGATGGCTGACATTTGGCGTTTGAGCAATTGTAGTGCGATGGCCCCAGCAGGCTGTCGCAGATTTGGAAGTGAAGTGAGTGCAATGATAGTATCGTCATGACTCCATTTCTTCAGTAGTGGAACACTTGTCATTCATAATGTCGTATCACGGCGTGCCTGGTCTAGATGTAGTACTCCCTGCCGGTTGTTCAAATCGTCTTCTTCGATATTGGAGGACAAGGTGGACTCTCCAGGGACTTCACTGTCATCATTCCTGATCTCCAGATTGGTATAGTCATCATCCTGCTTCACAAGAATTGTAGCACGGACAATAGCTATCTCTAACACTATACCCAAAGGCTGTGTTGCAGTTCAAACATTTGATTGGCAATGAAAATTGGCTGTCTTGTTGAATGTACATGCAAGTGCTCTCTCAAGGTGTGCTTGATGATTCTGCTGGGAATAGTGATTCCTCACCTGGCTGTCCGTAGGTTCCATGTTGATGAGGTGAAGTTGGGGAATGTAGACAGAAGTATATAAGCATAAATATAGTATGAAGTTGAATAGAATAACAGGAAAATGAAGCGACAAAGTAACACTCAGTCAAGGAGGATGCAATTCAAGGAGTGCCTGGAAAATGTGACGCTTGGCGGAGCAGCATGCAATTCGAGGCATGCCTGGACAGAGTCCGGAAGTCACTGTCGGCAGTTCATATTTATGTTCTTGAGGCTAGTTCTTTGTTGTGATTTAGGAAGCGTCAGATGCACCGGATTAGATGGATTCTTCATGCCCCCAATTCCTCAATGTTAGCACTTATATCCAAGTATGATATTAATGCAAGAATTGGAGGTTGGTTCAAGCCAAAATACCTAGAATTAAACCAAATGCACTTGAAGATCTTGACACACCTCAAGAACTCAAGACATTCGCATGGTTGACTCCCTAACTACCTCTCAGGGCCGGACATATGTGGAATACTGAGAAATGGGTTGATTATGATCACCCCTGCATATAACTCCACCGAAGGTAGTTCATTATGCCCTTGGTTTGGGCATATGAGAGGTGATGGCGTGGCACACAATTGTCGATGTGTTGAAGAATCTTGCAGGACTTGGACAGAGAACCGAGTAGGGACCTTTGTGAGTGGCAACAGTTGAAGATACATGGGTTCAAACTGAGTTTGTTGCTCATAGTGTATATATAGGAATCTCTGAATGCGGTATACCAGTTGGAAGGATACCTTACCTTGATGATATTCTGTTGTGTTAGGATTCTGCAGCAAAGTTTGCGGTCGATTAGGCAATATCGTGTGAAAAACTTCACTCTCAGCAGTTCAAGACTGCTGAAGTCACAATATGTATGCAGTAAGTGTAAGAGAGAACGGAGAATTTGGGTTTACAAAGAAAAGATTCAACATAGAGAAATGATGGTATAGCTACGATGAAGACTCAAGGGAAATCTAATCGATGGCAGTTCTCATCAATGCCAAGATTGGTACCGACTGGGTCATGAATAGTCACGCACATTACAATGTTGCGCATAATATCTTGTAAATACCGCATCATTTAATCACACACTCATTATGAGTCTCAATGCTACAATGTTGGCTTAATATAAATATTGGGGTTCAAAGAAGTGCATAACAACAATATGAATGAGTAATGAGGCTTCATCTGGGAGCGGAAAGACCAATTACAGTGTGCAGCTCCAGCCAATTGAAGTTCAGCTAGCATTGAATCGGCATGCAGGATACAATCAACTGGCTGCGATTGCTGGCTCGCCTTACTTTGACAGTTACTTGTACTCTCAGAAACTCCCTTTCCTTAACTTGAGCTTTCATCACGATTTCTTCTTCAAGTACACTTGGGATTGGACGTTGGCGGAAATCAGATATTGTCTATTTAGCATATGTCACGAACTTCAGCGGTTCAAGATACGCGGTGTGCGAAGATTGCCAGTCACCGATTGAACTCCTGAGCAGAGACTGCCATTCAGATTCTCTCTCTTCGAGCTGTCTCGATGGAAATCAGTTCACATAATCATTTTTAAGATACTGTTTTTTCGTGGCCCAAACATACAAGTTAGTCAAAATGTAGTTAACTCTGCATTAGAAGCATCGTGAATTTTAGCCTATTCAAGGAAGAGTGGTATACAAGTGAGCGGGAGTTGCCGATCATCTGCAGATTTGCTGACCAGGAACTTCACTTTGAGGTTCACACTCCCAAGGTGCAGATCGATTATGGAGCCTGAACGACATAAGCTATTTTATGATCTTGGAAATGTAAGGTCCAAACATACTTCTTGGTCAAAATCCAGCTAGGTGTGGATACTTATCACCCAGGGCTGTGGATCCACGGTAAGCTTGTGTTGGACACCTTCCTTCAAAGGATAGATAGACACGAAGCATGACAGATGTGACATTGTAGTAGCGGCCTTCACATACCGATCAAGCATAGATTCACATATTAAACTGGGGCCAAGCAGAATGAGCCGCGCCTGCACCTCAAAGGTTAGTGTCTGACAGATGACACTATGTGTGCTGGCAGCCACAGATTCAAAGCATTCAGGAAGGAAGGAAATATACTTGGAATGGAGCAAAATGAATCGTTCAAGGGTAATGCGAAGTGGGTATACACAGTTCAGAGGCATGCCTGGAGTGGGATCATATGTTAATAAGGAGTAGCTGCTTGTCGAAATCAGCCTTAGAATAGAATAAGCGTGCTGTGTCAAATCTGTGACCATCATACTTGACAGGAGAGTGGATCTGAGGTGTGCATGAGCTTCATTCCTGAGCAAGGAAATATTCGGGGGTATTCTTCGGGTAAGCCTGGAATACATGAGCCATGTCTTAGGATACGATCCATCAACTCGATATCACTTAGACAGTCTTTCTATCCATGGATGATTTGAGAAATACTGTGCTGGATCTGTCTCAGGAGAGTCGAGATGTTGATGGCGATTCTCTTGTGCCATTGACTATATCTTATTCAGCATTGTTGATTCCGTGAATATCCACAATTCTTTCGCAATTCTAGTGTCCGGTGTTCCTGAAATAGGCAAGAAACATATAATCTGAATCACACTTGCAGGTTCAGGCGCACCTGAAAGCTGGAATCCCGTTCGCAGATTTAGGTGTCACCATTGCACATGGATACTATACGATGAAGATGATAAGTGACTGCAGCTTGGACATAGTGACCTAAGGAGAAATGTACGGCACCTCAGAATTTGACTTAGTCGACCATTACACTGGCGCCCCTGCTTTTCATCACATATTCGATTATCCAAATGAGGCTATGTTACATTTTACCAGATCTCTGGGTATCATTGACTTCATCACGTATTCATCACGATGATCAACTAACACGAAATGGAATCGAACTCTAACCAATACTCCTAGACTCCTCACAAGTGCCTTCTTCTCCATACCATTTGACTACTTTGCATCAGTTGGTGAGATTGTGTTGGTTGAATGTTTAAAGAGGCGTCCCTTGATTACACTGCCCAGATGATTATCGTGCATCCTCACCACCTGATGGCACAATGTCTCCTTGCTCTGTAAGCTGCTTCATATCGTCTATCTGCCATTATACAATCCAGTATATCCTTGAAGTCATGATGTTCGCTCAGCTCATCAGGCCATGCAGGACTCTCATTTGTGCCACTCCAGAGAGCTGGTGCAGATCACTCGCTCTGTTATCATAACCACTTGGTCCAGTGTTCAATAGCCAGGTGTGTGGAACTCTGTTTTGCCCCAGTCGGACAAACTGTGCAAATGGCTGCCGCTGTTCGTTCAATACCCAGAACTTCAGAGTTATTACCACCTGGTTTGCTGCTTTGAGATGTAGGCCTGTCCCACCCACTTTGGGTGTAGTTACAAACACGGAGGGATTTAGCGAATCTTGGAATTTAAGCGGTATTTCTGTATGCTCATTGTTGCCCATCTCCACACACATGTGTAAAACATACAAACGATCCGCAAAAACTTTATAACCCACCAGTACAAATGATGAACCTGGCCAGGCGGAGGACAAAATAGCACCACCTTTTGAGGAGGAGGTGCACGAGGCAAGGAGCTTGAATTACTCTCAGTTTCATGCAGAAGCACCTGAACTGATGCTTCGTCTTCATCAGGTTCGGGTTACTCCACATGTCCGTTGACAAGCATTGGAAGAAATGTGTCTCTCAGCCATCGAGAAATTGGAGAATCCACCCGACTGTCGAGTGGCCATTCCTCGAACCATTGTCCGGAAACGTCATTCCGATCCTCGGTGTCTCCCAATACCAATGAGAGACATGCCACCCACCATCTATGTACCCTCCACGCTCCTCAAGCACCTCATGAAGTGTATCATTCCACCAGCGATTTTACTTTAGCTTGCTCTTCTTGAGTCCATTCAAGATCAACAAGGTGTACATTCTCCTTCGGTCTCCAAACAAGTGGTTTCCCATTCGCCATTTTCAATTCTGACCACCTCCTGATCGTCCAGGGCTTTGCAATTTGGATTATCTGGGATGCAGTATCCTGATGAGTTTAATCGTGTTCAGTCCAGATGGCATGCATCAAACTTTTCAATGCGGAATACAGTGCCTCGGCTCCATGCATTTCCATCACAGTATCATCCTCTGGATTTTGAGGCCCACCTGAACACAGCCATATCGTCTGAAAAAACCTGTCATAGGGTAAATGGAATTTCGGCATTGCAGTGACTTGAAGTTTGAATCCAATTCTCACATTCGTCGCAATTCGCCGGCCCACACTATGTTTTGTTTTGTACCGATGTGACTCTTCAAAAATCCCAACACTCTATGTACAGTGTGAGAGTTGGCCCTTGCTTGATGGTTTCGCTCTGGATGTTAAGGTATCATATGAAACAAGGTGGATATTGCATCGGTTTCTGGCTCGTCAAGATGGGTGGTCACATTGTCGTTGGTGAGAATCGCATTTTTGTCGTGCAACAAGTTGATGAGTTTGTAATCGGTTGCATATGTCATCTCGTCAATGACACTATTGAACGTCTCTGCAACTCCGGGCATTGTCCCAACCAGGATTGATTCAAGGGCGAATGTTAGCACTGGATGCCGCTGCGGTGGAGTGTTCAAGATCAGTATGAGGCGGTGGGGAACTGAATCATGTCTTCGCAATGGTTTCCATTCCCGTTCGTCAAAGAAGATCCCAGCAAAGTTGTTCAGTACCATATTCACCCACTCAGCAATGGTGTTCCCCCACAAAATCGACAGTGGTAACCCCAGTAAAACTTTCTCGGTCAGCAGTTTGCATATCATTGCTGCTGCCACTGAGGTGAAAGTCTCTCCAAGACCCATTTCATCCGCCACCAGTGCTCCTGGCATATCAGCACCCCAAATCCACCTCCTTACAATGAACCATATAGCCCAAACCTGGTGAGCCAGAAACTTTGTTCCTGCCAGGCCAGGAATTGAATACTTGTGGCCTGGAACACAATCATCTGGTGATTGGTGAATCGAATGGGCATTCAGCAGCCTGACCGCCTCCTCAAGACACTCGTGTTCATAGTTGTTGTTCATTGTGTTCAAAACAGTGCTCGATACTGAACTGGTATTATCTGGATCGCGGACCTCCTCACCATCCACTTGCTCCAAAACCTCTCTTGCCCCTTCGTCGGTCTTCTTGTCATCCTCAATGATCTCTTTCTATTGAGCAGAGGTATGTTGGGCTGATTGGCTCATACTCCAGCGCTGCTGAAATTCATCGCAATGTTAGGTATTTCAAAGACAAGCATTTGGACCCAACAAGTATGTGGAATATACTCAATTCTATTCAGTCAATCAGAACTTACATTCATTCCACTGTCAGTCTCGTTCCCACCTGCCTCCTCATCCACCACTCGTTCATGTTCATCAGATCCCTCCCAAGTCTAAGTATACTGATCAGCAGTGGGGCATAATTCACTTTAATAATGCTAGCAGGGATTACCTTGGCTGGTCTAATTACATGCTCTGCCATATCCTTCCCTGTAGCTGCCTTCATTTCTACCAAAAATAGTTTCAAATTGTGTCCCAGTTTCAACCTGAAGGCATTAGAAATGGAACTATTGTATGAAATCTGACCATATAGACGGTCATTCATCATTTGCCCGGGTGTGTATAATCCCATATACTCTTCGTCCAATTCTTCCTGTGTCAAGTTGCATTTGGATATCGCTGTCGGACAATATGGTTCTTTCGGGCTACAATTTTGTTCAATGAAATCGATCAGCTCCTCCCAGTGCCTCACATCTGTGAACGACACTTGGAGTTGATTGCTGGATGTCTGGTCATTATTGCCATTCGGCACTCGACGAATCACAATGATGAAAGTTGTATTTGGAATCTCTGGGAGGTTACCAGTCGCTGTTTTGCATGCACACTCTGCCAAATCCGTTGCCGTTTGCGTGTTGACTCGCCTTCCTTTCTTTCTTGACTCCCAAATCTCGCTTGCACATTTCTTCAAACACATCTCAACGCACTGTCACCAAATCCATTTGGCATGATCAAATTTGTGCAAATGCAGCCCGGTCTCGACTGTAACCAAAAAATCTGCAACCACCATTTCCCAGTGCAGGGGTCCATCTCGAAGCTGTTTCAGACGGTTCTGTCCCCAGAAAATGGACCGATGCTTCTTCTCCAGAAACCCAGCCACTCATACTTTCTTCCACTTGTTGAAGGTACTAAACTTGGGCTGCCCCATCCTTTTGGCAAATTGCTTCAAAGAGAATTCCGTTTGCTTCAAGCTGATTGAGGCTTTGCTTTCGGCACCGCCCGAGTCTGACGAATCGTCGCTCTCATGATCTGCATCGTATTGGTCATAAGAAATCCCCAGTAATGGGGAAAATTTGCCAATCTCTTGAGCATCTGTCCTGCGAGGTTCTGCAGCTGGCTGAAATCGTTGTGTTCGGAGGCTAATGGAGGGTCTCGCAGCTGCGCCGGGAAGTTGTCCCGGTGCAGTGGAGGCAGACAATGTCGGCCAAATCACTGCATTGTTTCTTGGCGGTGATGGAGGCACTCGAGGTGTGCCTGCTGTTGATGGTGCAAGTCCTGTGAATTGTTGAGTGGAGAACATTCGAGGTCCACCATATCCTCCTAGGGGGAATTCCTATGATTACGACGATGGCGCATAACTCGGATATCCTTAGGTTGCACCAGAGCTCGGTCGTGGGCTGGGTGTCAGGTTGAATGGGGCCTGGTGGTACAACCGAGGAGCGCCTGGAAATGGTGGCTGCAAAGGCGGGGAACTATACCCTAGTGGTGGTGGATGCAATTGAGTTGCGTGTTGCCTGAATTGAGTGTCGTTGCTCGGTGTATTTCCAGCATTATTATCCGATGCTCCCACATTGTCATCTAGGCTTTGTTATTAGCCAAACAGCCCACCTGCGGGAGCCATATTGCTGGTCTTCGACGCAGATCCGTTTGACGCCATCGTATGTGATCAAAAGATGTTAATAATCGAAGTATCCATTCAATTGGTATTTTCCAATACAGGGGAGTATAGTTGAGCATATTGATGTAAGCAGTGACCCTCGGTGGAATGAAGGCCTCTTATATCCATCTTCTTTGTGATGAACTGTGGTGGTTCACTGCTTCTTTGATCCCATAAACCGGGCTGAGAAAAAGAAATCATAATCACACACATCCCGCATTTCTTTGTCATATGCTCGATGTTGTATATAGCATCTTGGATAGAAACTCACCTTTGTTTAGTTCATGACTGTAAAGGTCATAGAAGGGATATGACATGATATCTCCAGGAACCCAACAAGAACTATATCCGGTTGGAAGGTTAGCATGACTGGGCATTTCACACTCAACATGTAGTTGTACGTCCTGCACAACATTCAATATGACGCCTTGTTAGTCGAGCAGCAACAGTGATTGCTTCCTTTTGAGCTCCATTTGTAAACCTCTTTGGCTCCTCAGGATCCACCCACCAGTCAAAGATCGTTGCTGAAGCAACATCTTACTAGCCTATCAGTTCTCGATGATCATCGAGCAGGCATACAGCCCGCTAGGAAACTTATCTATTGATTATATTAAGCTGATGGTTTTCCGCTGCTTGAGGGTCGATCATGGACATAATCTGCACAATGCCCCTATGACATAGTGTACCATAAGGCCAATCGTAGTAGCACCTGATGAACAGTATTAAACGCTGATCACAGCGATGACAACAGAAGCTTTCTTTGCTAACAATATTCGGCAGATAATGTGCAGCATTATTCTGCGGGATTGGATAGATATTATCCTAGGTTGTGAAGAGAACTGATCCTAAGGTGACTTTGTTTTACCTGTCATCTACATTTGGTGGGGTGTGATGCGGCTGTGACTGTGACACGCTAACCTGAGTGAGAGTTAGCTCTCCTTCAAACAAATAACCTTGAAGATAATATCCAGCAACGAACTCTACCCCCTAAAGCATCATTGAGATTCGTCAGAAAACTGAGCATTTCTCAAATATGGTCAACACTCACTGGAAACATGTTAAATATGTTATCTGCAAAACAGAATTGATCAACGAGAACCGACGGGATGCTTACTATCAACAATATCATCCAATATCAATGAGTGAAGGGATATTACCCAATTGGATTCTACCACCTGCCGGCTTCCCTTACCCTGAGCCATCATGGTTTGAGTACAGTTGGTGCACCTGAATGGCCATTGAGAAGCTGACAATTAATGATCAACTCATAGATAACGTACCGGGTGCACCAACACCTGAAGAAACTCCCAATGGAGAACTCATTGACTCTCAGCAGTCTGATCTCACCTGCACCCCTGGTCCAACAAAGACAAAGGCTCATAGGCAGGTAGTTGGAGTTGAAAATACAGGGGGGAAAGCGTATGGCAAAGCAACTGGATTGTACAACAAGGATCGAAAGTACTCAGAACAATGGAATCCATGGCGTCCATTTCGGTCCATACACGACTTTCAGCAGAGTCAATCGTTTAGCCAGTATACAAAAACAAGGATTGATCAACATCTCAGGCGTGGACTGGACAATATGGAAATCGAATCCTTCCAATGAGCAGATGCCATGCGAGAGGTCCTCTCTGAACTCGATTTCGGGCTCAGCCATGAGAGTTGGGTTAAAGATGACTCACATATCTTCAGAACATTATACTGCAGGGATATTTTCAAATGAATCCAGTTCCTCCTAGCATATCTCCCATTCCAGGCACACCTCAAATTTGAACCTGTGCACCTCGCTGAGTTGGAGGGTCATCTAATCTACAGCAAGATGAACACAGGTGATTGGTAGTGCGATACACAATATCAACTTCCTGACTGAGTTACGATTGTGCCATTCATGTGTGCATCCGACATGACTGACTGGACCAATATTTCGGGTGACCTGTGTGCCTGGCCTCTGAATCTCACAATTGGTAATATTTGAAAAGATATCCTCCACACACCTAATCAGTGCGCCTGGATTCTTGTCAGCCTCATCCCATGTCCACTGAAAGGTGCCAAAAACATTAACGAAGTATGGCATTCCGCGGTTGGAACTGTGCGGTCTCAACTTAGGCATCTTGACATCACTGGCTCTGGCTTAAAATGGGATTGTGAAGATGGATTCCAGCAACAATGTTACCCTTGTTTGGCTGCCTGGGTCGGGGATCATCTGGAACAAGTCATGGTTCATCAACTCTCATATGGCTCATGCCCGATGTGTGAATTTCCTACAGGTGTGCTGATGGGTCTTTCCACTTTTTGACCACTCGGTAACTCAAGTGTCCAGCATCTTTGCTCGGAGCTGCTGGAGGACAATATTCTCGATGCTCTGCACACTCTTGGTCTCCACCCAATCGGCAACCAGTTCTGGCAATACCCTCTCCGCAATGTCTATTGGCCTTGGCAGCCTGATGAATTGTATCAGCTGCTTCTGTGTTTAGTTAAAGACTTATTGCACTGTCTGCTGAAATACCTGAAAGCGAGACAGGTCAAGGATCAATTTGACAATTGATTCACATTGGTGCCACGATATCCCGGCCTCCACCACTTCCCTAAACCATTCGATTTATTGAAAAGTGGCACCAGGCAAGGTACAGAGATCCGTGGAATGATCAGAACACTGGCAGTGCATTGCGCTCCAAAGCTGGTCTGCTCCAAGGATGATGGGAAAACTGCGGTGGACAAAGCCACCAATGAAATGGCAATGGGAGTAGTGCGAGCGTAATGTGAATTCCCTCTACTTGTTAGCCAACAAAATCACTCCGGTCTTTCCCTCAAAGCACTAGACAATGAACTCTAGCGATTAACCAGAAACAACGTACTGTTTCAGAACAGGAAATGTCAAAGTTTGTGAAGGCCAAAATAGCTGATCAGTTGGCAACGGAATCCCATCAGTTACGTGAACAAGAGATTCATAGGATTTGTGCTGCAATGGCAGCTCTTTTGTATGGGGCTGACAACGTTTACACCACAAAACGTAGGCAATTTCAGGTGCACTTGAATGCAGCCCGGCAAGCAGCACCCACTTGGTCGGATACTGATCCTCAGAACGCAATAGAGCATTCGGAGCGCGAATTCCATCAAGTGACACCTGTGAAACGCAAGGTTTTGGATAAATTATTCCAACATCATGAGCAACAGCAGTTGCAGGAAGTCGGGACCAAGGGAACCGGACCCAGAAGAATAGTCGCCAAACAACTTGCACCAATGATAACTGCAACCAAAGCCGAGGCTTACGGGGTGGCAAACATGACCCGTGCCAAGTGACTGCGATTTCAGAACCACGTATCAGATGCTGAGACAGAAGTCACGACCTGGAGCTTGACTGATGCGGAGCGCATCACTAACCAGCTGGTCAGAGAGATTTATGGCATCACCTCGAATGAACAGATACCGTTCAAGAATGAATTCTCCATTGGCATGATCAAGTTTGAAGCTTGGTTGGAAACAATCGGCATTCAGGCTCTCTGGAAAACTATTGAACTGTGTGTAATACATTTCGGATATCCAAAGATGCAAATTGTGAGTTATATATCAAAGTCAATTCGCGGAAGGGGTTCCTGTGACAATTTTACCACTGATATTTCTCAACAGCAACATATCGCGAACATGAAAGAGGCATATCGATCTAGCAACATAGTCAATGACATTCGACCGATGCTTAAGCATTATGACCGGTGTACTGGTCTTGACTATATGGAGGAGACACTGTCATATCTTTCACTCCAAGGCTGGTACAATGTCAACTCAGCAAAAGTTTTCAGCCTGCTGTCCGCTACCGATAAACAGCGAAGTACACGCAGAGCCCATCTGTGCCATCTCCAAACAATTCAGGATGAACCCTTTATCCGCCCCATATCACAGCAGGTATATCATTTGAGAGAAACCCATGTCCGCGGAGTGAGCAGAAGTATCAAATTAACCTCACTCAGAGATTCGTCAGAAGATTTCAGAATTCCCAACTTTGGACAGCTATTCCGCACTCAAACTGAAGAGGACTGGGGAGACGAAGTTAGTGGACTTGTGCTTGGATATGATCAGAATATACTGATTCACAGTATATTTGTTAAACTCCAGAATGGGCTGTTGTACTACCGTCAACCATTTCACAACCCTACTTCTGTTGAGCATCTGGGACTTGATTGCAAGGTAGAATATACCAATGCCAACCAAGGGATCATGCCTGAAGCTCATAACATCTGGGTCCAGTATACTCAAGATGAAGAGAATGACCTCAATAACACCTTCCAAGGATGAATTCCTTCCTTTCCTGTATTAAACTTCAGCTGGACTCCACCGAATCAGATCATCCAATTTCAGGAGTGCCTGCCAGCCGGGAAAGCAATATCGACCTTTTCTAAGAGGTGCAAAAAGACTCAACAATGGGTATTACAACCTGAAGCTCAAGAATACACGGTGGTCATTCCAACAAAGTTCAAAGATCTTCACGGTTGGGTTGAGAGTGTTGACAGGTTCATCCGCGTTTTCAAACAGACTAACAACATGCATATTGTACACGTTGGAGCAATAGTTGGACTGGCACATCTGGTGCGGTAGAATGCTGCATGGGGTGGCATTGATAGCGTATGGCTTGTAAATAATCATCGCGATTTAGATACCTGCTGGACTCAATATTAATTAGATTGGAATGCCTGATTCAGGTGTGTAGCTGTCAGATAGTTTATTGAATTGTACTATTCGATATAGACAGTATATATTATCACTCACAGACAGTCTGGCTGCAGGTGCACCGGAATTGTCCTGGAGAGGAGTGTCGTAGTCCCAGCAGCTCCGATAATTTACCAATTTGAAGGCACGATTATATAGCCTTCTCCAGACGACTTCATACTCTTTCGAATATTCTTGTATTCTGTTCCTCTACTTCAGAAGCGTTGAGGAGCACCTGAAAGCACTTCTCAGAGCACCCGGAAAGAACAATGTTTTGCATTCAGCCTGTGCGGGAGCTTCTGGGAGCTCCTGGAACGATCGGTGTGGCTGTTCAGAATATCTGAGTTGGCGAGTTATGACTTCTGAACCATTTTACATTTTGTGGATGTGGGAGCACGAGATAGTCGATCTTGTGAAGATGCAGAACTCGGTGTATGCAAAACTTGGCGTACTTGGTGTATGCTGTAGTTACTGTCAACTCCTGAGCATGATATGGAGAGATAGTGAGGGATGGCTTGACTTCATGTTCCGATGTGATACTAGAGTTGTGGACCATCAGCAAAAAACATTTCCGTCCGGGCAGTATGGCTCCGTCAGAGTGGATGCGCTCCGTCAGAGCCGTCAGAGACACCCCGGTTTCGGATTACTCATCGCCCGGTGTCAATGCCATGAGTCGCATTGCATATCGCCCTCCGATTGCTGTTTCGCCATTTCATCTCGCTCTGTCAGTCTCCAATTTTAGACTAACACGGTGGCGTTGTTGCTAACTGTGACTATACGTCGGAATGGGTTCATTGGGTACACGCTTGCATGGGGATCGCAATGCACTGGGTGACGCTGCGAAAATCTCACCTCGCGTTCCTTCTACATTAAGCTCGAGGAGCGTAGGAAGAAGGTGAGAAGATATGATACTACCCGGCCGTGAGGATCCATGGAAAGAGCAATTGAGACCAAAAGTTGGGAAAGATAGAGTGTGTATTTTCGTTGTATGACAAGATGAGAAGAAAATGAGATGCTGTCTATCTACCCTGGGGTCTCCCAAAAGTATACTCCGCGTCGCTCATTCCGCCTCCGTTACCCCTCAATCTCCGTACACCCACCGTCGCTCCTTAACAATATACTTGGAGGCCGTGATCGATCGAATTTGGAGATGCACTTGGAGGCAGAGATGGAGTGAACTCGGAGATGCACTGGGAGGCCGTGATCGAGCGAGTTTGGAGATGCACTTGGAGACCGAGATTGAGTGAACTCACAGATGCACTTGGAGGCCGTGATCAAGCGATTTTGGACATGCACTTGGAGGCCGGGATCGAGTGAAGTCAGAGATGCACTCTGAGGCTGTGACCGAGCGAGTTTCGAGATGCACTTGCAGCCTATGATCGAGCGAGATCGGAGGAGTACTTGGAGGCGGTCGATTTGGAGGGAGGCACGACGGCAGCTGAGACTCTATTCATTGGTTAACTTGTAATTGGATCAAAAACTGGCTGGGTGCGGCAGACTGTTGATCTTGGGATGATGCTGTACTTGGTGTATGCTGTACTCGGTGTTAACTCATGATTATGGTATGGAGAGACAGAGAGGGATGACTTAACTTCGTGTTCCTAGTTGATGGTAGAGTTGAGCACAAGAAAGACAGAGATCAGAGGAGATGGGGGAAATCTTCATGAGAAACTGGGACTTAGAGAATTTCGTGTGCGGGTCAATTGACCATCCCCGATACATCAGATACCAGTCCCAATCTGGCGGGTAACAACAACGATACGAGGTCTTCTAAACCCAATCAGCCAAGTCATTCCCCTGATTTCTCATAGCCGCTCGTATCCTCCATAGCATTCTCATCTTCGTCTCCCATCTCTCACTTTCTCGTCCACAACTTTACCATCATCGCAAGAACACAAAGTCAAGTCATCCATCTCTATCTCTCCATGCCATGATCATGAGTTAACACTGAGTGCAGCATACACCGAGTGCAGCATACACCGAGTAAAGCATACACCGAGTACAGCATACACCGAGTACAACATACACCGAGTACAGCATACACCAAGTACAGCATACACCAAGTACAGCATACACCTAAGGTTGTCTGTTGTCCCTTCATTCTCTCGATTTCGAGTTGACCCCGGAATGTAGCTTCAGCTTCCAGCGTACCTCCCAACCGATCGACCGCCACCAGCCAGTTCACCATAAGAGCCTCAAAGGTAAAGTCACCTCATCACATTTCCACGGTTTCGAGTTAAGTAAGTGATGAATACAGTCTGAGCACCTGACGCGCCTCCCATCGACCGCCTCCAGATCGACCACCTCCAAGTACTCCTCCAATCTCGCTCGATCATAGCCTGCTACAAGTGCATCTCTAAACTCGCTCGATCACGGCCTCGGAGTGTATCTCTGAGTTAACTCAATCTCGGTCTCCAATTCCATCTCCAAACTCGCTCGATCACGGCCTCCCAGTGCATCTCTGAGTTCACTCAGTCTCGGTCTCCAATTGCATCTCCAAACTCGCTCGATCATGGCCTCCAAGTGCATCTGTGAGTTCACTCAATCTCGGTCTCCAAGTGCATCTCCAACTCGCTCGATCACAGCCTCCCAGTGCATCTCTGAGTTCACTCCATCTCGACCTCCAAGTGCATCTCCAAACTCGCTCGATCACGGCCTCGGAGTGTATCTCTGATTTCACTTGATCGTCATCTTCAGGCGCACCTCGAATCGCTGACAATCACCGCGTGCTGCCAGTCCAGATATACCGTGTGTAGATAGATAGCGATATAGATACATAGATGAGAATACAAACTGAACGCATAAGTTTTGAAAATCATTGAACGATAAGTAGTAGCTATGATTTAACATCGCCAGGCATTGTGTGAACGGCTTCAGCATAACTGCAGCCCCTGCGAAATGTGTAGCACATGTGTCCTTCTGATGGTGCGTTAACGTCGCCACAAAGTAAAGGAGGTACGTATGCAATGCCACCCGTCGCCTGGGTGACGGGTAACGTGTAACTCTCCGTCAGAGGGTACGCGGTTCCGTCAGAGCCATCAGAGCCGTCCGGAACACCCGGGTGTTTCTGACGGAAACCAGAGTTGTAGCTGATGACAAGAAAGCAACAAATGAGTGGAGATGTTGGAAATCATCATGACAATCTGGGAATTAAGAGAATTGCGTGTGCAAGTAAGTTCACCATCCGCAATGTGGCAAGTATGAGTCCAGATCCGGTTGGTAATAACACCGATACGAGGCGTTCTGATCTCGATCAGGCACGTCCTGCCCCTGAATTCCCACAAGCACTTGGATTTTCCATAGTGTTAGCAACGGTTCCAAATTCCCAGTTCGGTTCCGGTTCCGGTTCCACCCGGACCAGGACCATTGCCACAGGTTGTACCACACCAAAAACCTGGACCATTAGAATAGGGACAGTGTTACCACAAACAACCTGGCATTTCACGATCACAACTTCGGCTGCAATTAAGTATCTGAGATCTGATCGTATGGTGACATGATCAATATGTACATTGTGCAGTTTTAGCCCCACTTTCACCCCCCGCTTTCAGATTTGCGATTGGATGAATTTTGGTTCTGTTACTATCGAAAACCAGCGAATTTCACAAAAAATCTAACATAATTTCACTGCAATTCAACAAATATTGGTCAGATAGCAAATCTGAAAGCGGTAGATAAATGTGCTGCTAACACTGCACAAACTACATATTGATCATGTCACAATACGATCAGAACCCAAAAACTAAATTGCGGCCAAAGTCCAACAAAGGTTGTAGGAACAGTAAAAGGGAACCGCAGTCCGATTCCAACCCGGTAACCACCCAGTGCCAGTGACTCGTTTCATGTTGCTTGGCGGTTCCTGACCCAGACCACGGTCTTGGGTTTGGTTGTAACATTGACCGCCGCTGGGTAACCCAGAATGGTTGCTCACACTACTCCTCCATATCATTGCCATCTTTATCCCCCTTCTCTCTTTCTCGTCCACAACTCTACCATTATCACAGAACACAAAGTTAAGTGATCCCTCTCTATCTGTCCATGCCAGAATCATCAGTTAGCACCAAGTACAGTGTACACTACGTTCAGCATGCACCGAGTACAACATACACCGAGTACAGCATATACCGAGTACAGCATCCACCCTACGATCCCGCACTTCTCTTCATTCTCACGATTTCGAGTTGACCCCTGAATATAGCTTCAACATCTGGCATGCCTCCCTACAAGATCGACCGCTACCAGCCTGCTCTCCATGACAGCTCAAAGGTAAAGTCACCTTGTCACATTCCCATAGTTGCAAGTTAACTAACTGATAAGTAGAGTTGCATCAGTACTCGGAACTCCTCACATCCACTGTCTCCATGTCCTGCATTGCTCTCGCACCATTGTGGCCTTCAGGTCCATCTCCAAAATCCCTCAATTACAGCCTCCGAGTGCATCTGTAAGTTCACTGGATTACTGCCTCCCAGTGTATCTCCACACTTGCTTAATTATGGTCTCCAAGTTCACATGATCATGGCCTCCCAAGTGCATCTCCAAACTCGCTCAATCATGGTCTCGAAGTGTATCACAGATTTTACACAATAGTCATCTTCAGGCGCACCTAGAATTGCTCTCATGCACCTCCAACAGCCAGTCCAGATGTACCTTGTGCAGATGGGTAGCTATATAGATACATAGATACATAGATACATAGATTCATTGATGAGAATACAAACTGAGTACATGAGATTAAAAACTTGCTGAATGATAAATAGTGGGTATGATGTCTAGGGGCACTAGCAGCGTTTCCAAAGAAGTTGTTGTTTTTCCCAGACTTGTCACTGGCACTCCCAGACTTGTCGTTGGTGCTCCGAGGCTTGTCGCTGGTGCTCCCAGGTGCTGCCAGTCTTGTTGTAGGCACTCCGAGGCTTGTCGCCGGCGCTTCTAGGTGCTCCCAGCTGCGCCTTCAGGCCACTCCATTGGTCTTGTCAACTATGGGATTTGAGTACCCTGGGATTCTGGTGTGACAACTCCCAAATACTCCCAGAGATAAGAATGTATTTCGCTGATATCTTGCTTTATCTTAGCAAGCCAACTTAAGTTTTCCCTCTCCATCTGACTATCAGATGATCACCAGTTATTACTGAGTACAGCATCCACCCCAGATTGCCTGTCACGCAGCCAGTCTCCCTTAGATCTCATAACTATGAAATGACCCATGAATGTAGCTTCAGCTTCTGTTGTGCCTTCCTACAGATTATCTGCCACCTGCCAGCTCTTCATGAGAGCTCAATGGTAATGTCAACTAATCATATTCCCATGGTTGCAAGATCACTGAGTGATGAGTACAGTCTCCATACCTGGCACATCTGCCTTCCAATTTACTGCCTTCAGGTTGACAACATGTGAGTATTTACCTGATTTTACTCCAACAGAGCCTTCCTGTGCATCCATAAACTTGCACAACTTAAGCCTACATGTGCCTTGCTGAGTTCCCACTGTTCTGGATTTTGAATTCACATTATTCTTTCCTCCAAGTATATCTGAAAGTTCGGTTGATCATCGCATACAGTGCATCACCCAATATGCCAAACCATGACTTCAGAGTGTGTCTTCAAGATCACTCAATCATGGCCTCCAAGTTCATCGCTTAACTAGCTGTATCATTGCCTTGCAGTGCATCTCCATCCTGGCTGGATAATGGCCTCCAAGTGCATTACCAAATGTGGTTGATTACAGTCTTCAATAGCATGGCCAATCTCCCCCAAGCATACTGTTGAAGTGAATCTTTACATTTGTGAAATTGCAGCATCCTGGTGGGACTCTATTCTCCCTTGATTACTGCCTCCAACAGCATGTCTGAGTTCACCCAAATATGGAATTCACAAGTTTTAATATCATATAATGATAAGTAGTAACTACAATTTCCAGGTGCACTACAAGTGTTTCCAATATTATGAAGTTTGCACCAGTCTGCTCAATAGTGATTCGGTGTGCGGTCAGATGAGTTGACTGCATTTCACGATCCTCCCCTGCTTATCTCCAAAACTCTGATATTTCTGCAGATTTGTTACAAGCACCTTCAGGTGTACCTGAAGGCTGTTTCACTAGTCGAGTCAACCCTGAGACTCTTCCACCAGCATTGCCAGGCACACCTGAAGGCCAATGTGTCAGTCAAGTCAACTATGTGGTTTGGCCACCCTGGGATTTTGGTCTGATAGCTACCACACACTCCCAGTTGCTCCCAGTGACAGAAATACAATATGCTAATGTCATTAACTTATTCTATTGAGTTACTAACAGGTATGATGATTGAATCCAGCATCTAACTTATCAGCAGCTTGGGGATGAAGTGTTTATTGCCATATCGCAGGTATTTGCGTGGGATCCCAAGTATTTGTACTCGCTCAAAGTGCTCCCATTTCATCAATTGAGACTGGTGGTATGCCACAGATCCTCTAAAGTACTACATAACCATTTGGTACTATTCTGGAGATTTACATTGCAAGTTAACTGCACATGATGTTGTAATAATACTGAAGTAGCCACCAGGGCCAAATCATAAGTATTATTCAACTGTTGCAGTTTCAAACTGTGTATAATATACAGACAGTCATCAACATGGAATGGAAATATAATTTATTAATTGGTCTGACAGTATCAGGTTATAATCTGCTACACTTTCGCCTGGATGGCGATTAGTATGATCTCTATCTGTCCATATTTGAGTTCTCACCATATGATCTTTCTATTGGAATCTTCCAGGTATCGCATCTTCAGTTTCCCTATCCAGTAGTCTGCTTTGATTATGCTGACAGTGATGAATTCTGTCATGGTCATCATTTCTACCAAAATTGCTTTGAATTCCTGTGTCACCGGTTAGCTTAAGTGTCACTATCAATGGTGTTAGAATCGTTGATTACTACGGCCAGATGGGTGGTTGAATGAGTCAAATTCCTCCCTCAAATATTATGATTTGTCATTACTGTCTGTGAGCTGGATACAACATGGTATTTGGGTGATCAGCCCATTTCATCTTGCCTGTAATATCATGGCTCTGGTAGATACTTTGTTCCAAAATTGTACTTCATCTGAGTCTGGCAGAGTTTCATTTAATATCTTCAGATTACTTGCCATTTATGTGTATGTTACTGCATGAAATAGTCAGTCTAGACTTCAAATATGCTGGCCCAATGAAGATAGTTGTACTAATAATTCTGAATCGCATTATGAATATCATGCTGTTTCTAATCATTTGTCAAGCAATGTACTTTTGTATCGTATATCATGTGTGAACAGTCAGCAATTAATTGATCTCTCTGCTTGCCATCCTATCGTTATTGATACTTTTGCTGCAGTGTCGCTCTATTCATTAGTTTGATATCTGTATTCCAGCTGAATACTTCCAGCGCTTCATTATTGTTATTACCTATGGTTGGTAACCCACTACAGCTGTCTTGGTAATGTAAATAGCATAACTAACCTCTCTCAACTGGACTAGATTGCTTTTGACTTCATCAACCCATACCAGTATCACCTGGAATAATACAAACAGAGTGGATGTAGTCTTGATGCTGTTCTTGACCAATCAACTGTAGACTCCCGTGAATTTAATCATGCTGTGCATTGCATTCTGGCTATCCATGTTCAGTCTATGTATAATCACCACTAATTCATCTCCATTTGAGAGACTCAATTGCTATTAGCTGTAAATCTGGGAAATAATTCATTTCACATTCAGAATGGGCACTGCTTCCCTTGCTGTCAAATAGTATCCTGGTAGATCAACCAAATTCACTTTGCACATACCAATTGTATAATCTGTGGTGATTGGAATGAAACATATTATCATCTAGAAATGCAATGGAGTAATCATCATCAATGTTCTTCCCTAGTAGGTTGATTATTAGTCTTATTGATTCACTTGGTGTATTAGCTAACTTGTTTGGTGTCACTTGTTATTTATATATTGTATTTGGGCCCACAAACCAGCTCTGCTGCTTTGAGTCTGGATGGAAGCAATGATGCTGATAACTGAAGTGGAGACTAAATCTGGAAAAGAACTGCAAATAATTAAAACACAAGATATGATCTTTGAGATATGGCAAATGATAACAATTTCTGGTAGTTATCTTATTGGGCATACAGTTGGTAATATACCTGCAGAACTTGGTATCCACTTTTGGGATAAAGAGAACATGTTGAGAATATGGCCAGTTCAAACTCCAGATTATGCATTTCTTATGTAGTTTTGTTGTCTTCTGTTTATCCACCTTCCGTTCTGAGGATAACAGTTGGTAGGTATTTCTATATAATGCCTCGATGGCTGAATTTATTCAGATTCCAATGTTATGTGCTGCTCATAAGGTTGGAAATTCTTTCAGTTTTTTCTCCAGATTGTAATACTGATTCCACTCTGTTTTCTCAAAGTGTGATACTTTCAATGTTGATTATATCGTATCTCAAAATGCATATGTTTCCCTGCTTTCTGAACAATCCACCTAAAATGTAGGTTTGTGAATGATCTCTCTGATCCCCACTTTGTTTCCTAGTTCTGCTCCAAAATCCAAGGTTTGAATTTACATTATATTGTAATCCTAAGTGTACAGTGACCATGTTCGAATCAATGAGTTGGTAGATACCATCCCTAATGGGATATTTCTTCTCTTATCCTGTCTAAGTCTGTTAATTTAGTACTATAACTTGCTGCCATCTCCATTGCCAACTGCCTACAGGAAGTTTTTCTTGGAGTCAAGATGGTGTAGTATTTCTTATATCCAATTATTATATTGAACCAACTGGCAAACCATAAATCACCTCCAGTATATGACTGCCAATATTCAAATCCACATATTTTTCAATTTCATATTTAGTTTGTACCCACCCTGCAGTTCTCAGTTGCAAATAAGTGCGGTTTCTGAAGTTAGATTTACCACTAGATAACAGTTATATTTAGCATAGACTGATCAACTTATAGCTGACACTACAATTGTATAGAGTATATATTCATATTCATCTTTCTTCTACTTTCCTCTTGTCTTCTTGCTCTGGGTGACCAGATGGGCATGACACTAGAACATTGATGTGGAGCTGAACTGAGTTATTCCCTTTGGAGTAAAACAATTTAGCATTAATACTCTTACATATTCTATCACTATCTAGCTAGCTTTCTATATTTGCTTCCATCCTATCCCATGCCTGTGGACATACTGTGTACTTGGCAGCACTCTCTGGGTATGTCCCACACCATCAACTAGTTCTTCCATCCCCTTATTAGTATTAACATGCATTGGCATTACTTCTCATACACCACCACTAGTGTTAGCAACGGGTCCGGGTAACCCGCCAGCGGTCCGGGTTTTGACCTGCGGTTCGGTTCGGTTCGGTTCCAGAACCGGCCAAAAACCCGAACCGCTTTTGTCTTGGCGGGTTGTTACCCGGCCCGGACATAGAACCGCGGGTATTTGGCCGGGTTGGAACCGAACCGCGGTTTCAAATATACGGTTCCTACAGCTTTGGCTCCAATTAAGTATATGAGTTCTGATCATATCGTGACATGACCAGTATGTAAATTGTGCAGTTTTAGCCCCTCTTTCACCTCCCGCATTCAGATTTGCGATCGGACTGATATTCGTTGAGTGGCTGTGAAATAAAGGCGATTTTTAAGCGAATTTCGCGGGTTTTCGATAGCGCCTCCACCATTATTGGTCCGATCGCAAATCTGAATGCGGGAGGTGAAAGAGGGGCTAAAACTGGACAATTTACGTACTGATCATGTCATGATACGATCAGAACTCAAATACTTAATTGGAGCGAAAATTGTGCACTTGAAATGCCGGGTTTTTGGTGGTAAAACCGCCCCATTTCCTACGGTCCGGGTTTTTCGTGTGGTATGACCCGTTGCAACGGTCCGGTTTCGGGTGGAACCGAACCCGGAACCGACCCGGGAATTTGGACCCGTTGCTAACACTAACCACCACAATCCCAACCATTATTATCATAGCATTCTCCATTGAATCTGCTCCCCTAAATGAGTTAATATTCAGTATTATTTCCACCACCTCTGTTCTTGCCTTCTCAGTTGTGTAGGCAGTCAGTAGCCCTGTGGCTTTCCATAATGTGGCAGAATACATCCTCATTACTGACTTTATATACACTATTGTTCCCACCACCACCATTCTTGCCTTTGCAGTTCTCTGGGTTGTCAGTAACCCAATAGCTATCTATTATATGGTAAAACAAATTCTCATTATATGCTTGCAAAGGTTGGTGGCCTGGAGGGCTTCTATGATTCTAGTAGATAATCCAGCCATTTATCAAATAGATCTTTGCCACTTTAGATATTTCCTTTAGGAGTCTGGTAATATCTAAATTGCTTACAAAATGTATATCTCTCTCCAGTGTAATAGTTCCTCTACATTCTCTTTAGAAGAGATGGTGGGGGATAAATAAGTAGGAGGTGGGTAATCTCATTTAATTGCATCTTTACAATATGTAATTGCAAATGCTGCTGGGGGCTATTGGCAAATGTGAAATATGTTAATATTGTAGCCTATGGGATTCCTTAGCAAAGGTGGCAATATGGCCTCTGGTTGTGGTGTGAGTAGTTGCCACAAGTTTTTCAAATTGTGCATGACATCTACAAGTGTAAACATCTTAGTTAGGTTAATGTTGAAGTCTTGTCACTATAGTTATACTGGACTAGTTGGGTACATTGTTGCTGCCCACTGGTTTGCTGCATCTTTAAGTTAAAGTAGGGCACACCTTATCCTGCTCCGCATCTGTAGTGTTGCTGCTCTTATGGTGATTATTTTGATTGCAAGTTTTGCAGCATTACTTCCTCCTCCTATCTCTTGATTTGGTTATATGATCTTGTAGCTGCATGCTTTGAACTGTTGATGTAGGTTGTTAATAAAGTTCGCCAGTATCTGCATATCTTGTTAACTATTAAAGACTTCAACAAAATACAGTCTGGTTACTAGGAGCCTGTGGAAGTACATAGAAGTTGACAGACCTGAAGCCCACAATACAGAAACCTCAATGGTGACTGAACTGATGCAGTAGCATTCATGTATACTATGGAGTACTGGTGACAAATCGGCTTGTCTGCAGGAGGACTGGTGACAATCTGGGTAGCACCAGGGAATGCTAGCTATAAACTGCGAAGTATTGGGAACTCAGACCACAAGCAGGAATGTTTCGGGGAATACACGCCAGAACCTTTGAAGTACATCAAATGGCCGTCGAGTAGTCTCAGAAAAATGCAAGACATCAGCAAAAAATATTTCCGTCCGGGCGGAATGGCTCCGTCAGAGTGGACGCGCTCCGTCAGAGCTGTCAGAGAAACCCCGGTGGCGGGTTACTCCGCGCCCGGCCTCAATACCACGCGTCGCGTTGCATATTGCCCTCCGATCGCTGTTTCACCGTTTCTTCTTGCTCTGTCGGTCTCCTATTTTAAACGAACGCTCTGG
>Ga0307515_10005972_pt1 | contig 24531 bp, 23 predicted proteins | sample 17_EM_MG_FD_194513 | JGI IMG/M metagenome (GOLD analysis project Ga0307515, IMG submission 194513) | Populus trichocarpa ectomycorrhiza microbial communities from riparian zone in the Pacific Northwest, United States - 17_EM | ecosystem: Host-associated > Plants > Roots > Unclassified | place... | reverse complement strand
TCCTTCGGGTCGATCGGCAGGTACGGGACGGCCCACTCGATGTCGTCGACGGTGACGCCCTTGGCGGCGGCGTCGGCCTCCATGGCGTCGAAGCCCTTCTTGATGGCGTCCTGGTGGGAGCCGGAGAAGGACGTGTAGACCAGGTCGCCCACGTACGGGTGGCGCGGGTGGACCTCCATCTGGTTGCAGTACTCCCACGTACGACGGATCTCGTCGATGTCGGAGAAGTCGATCTGCGGGTCGACGCCCTGCGAGAACAGGTTCATGCCCAGGGTGACCAGGTCGACGTTGCCGGTGCGCTCGCCCTGTCCGAACAGGCAGCCCTCGACGCGGTCGGCGCCGGCCATCAGCGCCAGCTCGGCGGCGGCGACGGCCGTACCGCGGTCGTTGTGCGGGTGGATCGACAGCACGACGTGCTCGCGGCGGGACAGGTGGCGGCCCATCCACTCGAAGCGGTCGGCGTGGGTGGAGGGGGTCGAACGCTCAACGGTGGCAGGCAGGTTGAGGATGATCTCGCGGTCCGGGCCGGGCTGCCAGACGTCCATGACCGCCTCGCAGACCTCCAGCGCGAAGTCCAGCTCGGTGTCCGTGAAGATCTCCGGCGAGTACTGGTACCCGAACACGGTCTCGGGGCCCAGCAGCTTCTCGGCGTACTCCATCACCAGGCGGGTGCCGTCGACGGCGATCTGCTTGATGTCGTCCTTGGAGCCGCGGAAGACCACGCGGCGGAAGACGGGCGCGGTCGCGTTGTAGAGGTGCAGGGTCGCGCGCTTGGCGCCCTTCAGGGACTCCACGGTCCGCTCGATCAGGTCCTCGCGGGCCTGCGTCAGCACGGAGATCGTGACGTCGTCCGGGATCGCGCCCTCTTCCTCGATGATCGAGCGCACGAAGTCGAAGTCGGTCTGGCCGGAGGCCGGGAAGCCGACCTCGATCTCCTTGTAGCCCATCTTGACCAGCAGGTCGAACATCGCGCGCTTGCGCGCCGGTGACATGGGGTCGATCAGGGCCTGGTTGCCGTCGCGCAGGTCCGTGGAGAGCCAGCGGGGGGCTACGGTGATCCGCTGCGAAGGCCAGGTGCGGTCGGGGATGTCGACCTGCTCGTACTGGCCGTACTTGTGGATCGGCATGGAACTGGGCTGCTGGCGATTGACGCGGCTGCTTGCCATGATGCGGGGGCTCCTCGTGGTGTCCTGAAGGACGGCCGACGGCGCAACGCCAGACTCCGCGGGGAGGGGGTCGGCCTACGACTACAGGCCCTCGCCGCGGCAGCTAAGGAGAAGCAGCCCGATACGCATGATGTTCAGCAGACTAGCCGAGTCGTGCGCGGTGCGGGGGGCCGTATCACTATGCGGGATATTCGCCGTCGTATACCACTCTCCGCTACGAGACTGTGATGAATGTCCGCGTTTTCCACCAATCATGGTTGCCGGTAGTGACATCTGCGTCACTCGGTGCCAGGGTGCCGGGCATGACGACTCACGGGGGCTTCGAGCCCGTCTTCTGCACGATCGTCCCGCCGCATGTCCTCGACCGGCTCGCCCAGCACGAGGACCCCGCGCTCGCCGGTCCCGCCCGCGAGACCCTGGAGCGCGACGCCTACGAGCGCACCCACCGCCGGCTGACCACGGTCATCGGCGCCCCGACCCTCACCGCGCCGGTCGTGTCCGACAAGCCGCAGCGCACGATCTACGACGCGAAGCACAAGCAGGACCTGCCGGGGAAGAAGGTGCGCGCCGAAGGCTCCGACCCCGGCAAGGACGCCACCGTCAACCGCGCCTTCGCCGGTCTCGGTGCCACCTTCGAGCTGTACCTCAACGCCTTCAACCGGCACTCCATCGACGGCGAGGGCCTGCCGCTAAACGCGTCCGTCCACTACGACGTGAAGTACGACAACGCGTTCTGGAACGGCGAGCAGATGGTGTTCGGCGACGGCGACGGCGAGCTGTTCCTCGACTTCACCATCCCGGTCGACGTCATCGGCCACGAACTCACCCACGGCGTCACGCAGTACACCGCGAACCTGACCTACTTCGGCCAGTCCGGCGCCCTGAACGAGTCCATCTCCGACGTCTTCGGCTCGCTCATCAAGCAGTACACGCTCGGCCAGACCGCCACCGAGGCCGACTGGCTGATCGGCGCGGGCCTGCTCGCCCCGCGCGTCTCGGGCGTAGCCCTGCGCTCGATGAAGGCCCCGGGCACGGCCTACGACGACGACGCCCTCGGCAAGGACCCGCAGCCCGCGACGATGGACGACTTCGTCAAGACCGGCAGCGACAACGGCGGCGTGCACATCAACTCCGGCATCCCCAACCACGCCTTCTACCTGGTCGCCGACGCCCTCGGCGGGCACGCGTGGGAGAAGGCGGGACAGATCTGGTACGACGTCCTGACCGGCGGCGAGCTGAAGAAGGACGCCCTGTTCACGGACTTCGCGACGCTCACGGTGGCCGCCGCGAAGACCCGGTTCGGGGACGGCGGCGAGGAGTTGCAGGCCGTGTCGAAGGCATGGGAACAGGTCGGGGTGCCGACCTCGTAGTCGCGACGGTCGCGGTGCCGGCGGCAGTCGCGCCGGATCCGCATCCGTACTAGACAGGACCCATGCGTATTCAGGTACGGCGCACGGGCGGTTTCGGCGGTATCCAGCGCCGCGGCGAGGTCGACACCTCGACGCGGCCCGACGCCCATGAGTGGCACGCGCTCGCCGAACGGGCGGTCGCCGCCGGCCACAGCGCTCCCTCGACGGGGGTCCCGGACGGCTTCCACTACGAGATCACGGTGGACGGAAAAACGGTGCACACGGCCGACCCCCGGCTCACCGACGATCAACGGGAGCTGATCTCAAGGGTGTTGAAGGAAGGCGCGTGAACTGATGTCCTCGGGCGGGCGTAACTGCTTGTTCACGCCCGCCCGTTGACACCCGTTACCGCCGGTACCCATGATCCGGCGCATGGCGACTGATGCAGGCAATCCGATACCTCGGTTCCCGGCCGATTTCCTCTGGGGCGTCTCGACTTCGGCCCACCAGATCGAGGGCGCGGCGGACGAGCGCGAACCGTCCGTATGGGACCGGTTCGAGGCCGAGCCGGGCCGGATCAAGGACGGCTCGACGGCGGCGGTGGCCTGCGACCACTACCACCGCCACCGCGAGGACGTGGCCCTCCTGGCCGACCTGGGCGTGGACGCGTACCGCTTCTCGATCTCCTGGCCGCGGGTGAACTCCCCCGGCGGCCTCGACTTCTACGACCGCCTCGTCGACGAACTGGGCGAGGCGAGCGTACGGCCGGTCCCGACCCTGTTCCACTGGGATCTCCCGGTCACGCAGGACTGGTTGAACAGGGACACGGCGGCGCACTTCGCCGAGTACGTGTCGCTGGTCGCCGACCGCCTCGGCGACCGGGTGAAGAAGTGGATCACCCTCAACGAGCCCGCGGAACATACTCTGTTGGGCCACGCGCTGGGCGCCCACGCCCCCGGCAAGACGCTGTTGTTCGACGCGCTGCCGGTCGCCCACCACCAGTTGCTGGCCCACGGGTTGGCGATACGGGCGTTGCGCGCCGCCGGTGCCACCGACATCGGGATCGCCAACTCGCACGGCCCGACCTGGCCGGCCTCGCAGGAGCCGGAGGACATAGAGGCGGCGAACTTCTACGACCTGCTCCTGAACCGCCTGTTCGCCGACCCTCTCCTGCTCGGTGAATACCCGTCCGGGCTGGGCGAGTTGATGCCGGGCGACGTCGAGTCGGACCTGAAGGTGATCGCCGAGCCGATCGACTGGTACGGCATCAACTACTACGCGCCGAGCCGGGTCGGGGCACCCCAGGGCGCGGAGATCGAGTTCGGCGGCCTGACCCTCCCCGCCGAACTCCCCTTCTCCGTAAGGGAGATCGAGAACGTCCCGGTGACGGACTTCGGCTGGCCCGTGGTCCCCGAGGGCCTCACCGAACTCCTCACCACCTTCCACGACCGCTACGGCGACCGCCTCCCGCCCGTCGTCATCACCGAGAACGGCTGCTCCTACGACGGCGTCGACGACCAGGACCGGATCGCCTACCTCGACGGCCATGTCCGGGCGCTGCACGGGGCGTTGGAGGCGGGCGTGGACGTACGCGGGTACTTCGTGTGGTCGCTGCTGGACAACTTCGAGTGGGCGGAGGGCTACGAGCGCCGCTTCGGCCTCGTACACGTGGACTACGAGACACAGGCGCGCACTCCGAAGGCGTCGTACGGCTGGTTCCAGGGCATGCTGCGGGCGCAGAGATGACGACGACGGGGAGTTCAGTGGACGACGGCAACCCGGCTCCCGCCACGGCCACTTCGGCGCTCGCCCTGGCCGAACCCGTCGAACGCGTGGGCCGGGGCTGGACGTCCGCGCTCTCGCTCGCCAACGGGGCGATCTGGGTGGGCTGGTACGGCCCCCTGCAGATCCTGCTGGCCTCGCAGGCCAAAGACTTCGCACCCGGCACGGGCATGTCCAAGGAGTCGATGCTGGCGTGGGTGACGGGCGCGGGCGCGCTGGTGTCGCTGGTCGCCAATCCGCTCTTCGGCGCGCTGTCGGACCGTACGTCGGCGCGGTGGGGGCGCCGTACGCCGTGGATCGTGGGCGGGGCCGCGGGCGGGGCGCTGTCGTTGCTGCTGCTCGCGGGTGCGGGCGGGGTGTGGACGATGGCGGCCGGCTGGTGCCTGGTCCAACTCACCCTGAACGCGGCCTTCGCGGCGGTCACGGCGGCGGTGCCGGACCGGGTGCCGCGGCTCCAACGGGGTTCTGTGGGCGGCTGGTTGGGCGCCGCGCAGATCCTGGGCGTGGTCGGCGGTACGGGTCTGGCGACGGCGGCCGGGGGCATCGGGGCGGGTTACGTGGCGTGCGCGGTGTTCACGGCGGTGGGCGTGCTGCCGTACGTACTCCGTTACAAGGATCTCCAACTCCCGCCCACGGCACGGCCGGTGTGGTCCTGGCCGGGCTTCGTGCGGGGCTTCTGGCTGAGCCCGCGCCGCTATCCCGACCTGGGCTGGGCGTGGCTGACCCGCTTCCTGATCAACCTGAGCAACGCGCTGGTGCTGCTGTATCTGTTGTATTACCTGCGGGACCGCCTCCACTACCACGACCCCGACCAGGGCGTACTGATCCTCACGGCGGTGAACGGCCTGACGCTGCTGGCCACAGTGGTGGTGGGTGGGGTGTGGTCGGACCGGGTCGGCCGCCGCAAGCCGTTCGTGATCTGGTCCGGCGTCCTGATGGCGGTGGCGACGGCGGTCCTCGCGGGCTGGCAGACCTGGCCGGGCGCGGTCGTCGCGGCGGCGGTTCTGGGCATCGGCTTCGGCGTCTTCACGTCGGTGGACTTCGCCCTGATGACGGACGTACTCCCGAAGGCCCTGGACCGCGGCAAGGACCTCGGCGTGATCAACGTGGCGAACGCGTTGCCGCAGGTCGCGGCGCCCGCCCTCGCCGCGCCGATCGTGACGTATCTGGGCGGGTACCGGGTGCTGTATCTGGTGGCCGCGGTGATCGGGATGGTGGGGGCGTTGCTGGTCCGGCGGATTCGGGGGGTGGACTGAACAGGTGCGGGGGCAGGGTCAGAGCACGCCCGCGTCCCGTGCCGACCACGCCGTCGGGAACAGCGGGCGGTAGCCCAGCTCGCGGCGGATCCGTTCGGTGGACATGATGCCCAACCACGGGTCGGGGTCGGTGCGTTCGTGGAGTTCGGCGGGGATCTCGACGCCGTTGAGCAGATGGAGTTCGACCGCGGTGACCGGGGCGTCGTCGGCGATGTTGTAGATCCGGCCGGCGATTCCCGGGGCGTGCAGGATGCGGAGGAGGCCCTGGGCGACGTCCGCGTGGTGGCCCATGTGCAGGCGCTGGTTCGAGGCCCAATGGGCGGCCCAGCGCAGGGAGTTGGCGAGGTGGGGGTCACCCTCGCCGTAGACGAAGGGGAGTCGGGCGACGCGGACGTCCATGCCGTCCAGGGCGAGCAACTCCCGTTCGGCCGTGGCCTTCGCGTCGGGGTAGGCACCCCACATCTCGCCGCCGGGGCGGCTCTCGTCCTCCTCGGTCATGGGGCGACCCCGCCCGGTGCCGTACACGAGCCCCGTGCTGACCTGCACGAAGCGCCGTACGCCGGAGGCGAGTGCCGCCTGTCCCAGGGCGACCGCCGCCGCGCGGTTGACGGCCCAGGCCTCCTCGTCCGGTACGCCGCGGAAGGACGCGGCGACGTTCACGACGGCGTCGACGCCGGAGACCGCCTTGCCGAGGGCGTCCTCGTCCCGCAGATCGCCGAGGACGACCTCCGCACCCAGCTCCGCGAATCGCTCGCCGCGGGCCTCGTCCCGCACCAGCACGCGCACCCGCTCCCCCGGCCGGGCCTGCGCCAGCAGCCTCGGTACGAAGCGACGTCCGACCTGTCCCGTCGAGCCTGTCACCAGTGTCAGCATCATGTGCTCCTCTCGTCGTGTCCCGTCCTGTCCCGACCAGCTTCGGGCGGGCGGGTCGGCACCGGGAGAGACCTTCCGATCAGGGGATCAGCAGTCCCTGGATAAGCCGGGCGGACTGCCGCACGCTGGAAGTGTGAACCGAGCCGAACTCGCCGACTTCCTGCGCCACGGCCGGGCCCGCCTGGACCCCGCCGACGTGGGCCTCACGGCCGGCGCCCGGCGCCGTACGCCAGGGCTGCGCCGCGAGGAGGTGGCCCAGCTGACCGGCATGTCCGTGGACTACTACACACGCCTGGAACAGGCCCGCGGCCCGCACCCGTCCCGCCAGATGCTGACGGCACTGGCGCGGGCGCTACGGCTCACGGAAGACGAGCGCGACCACCTGTTCCACCTGACCGGCGAGGAGCCGCCGCGCCGGGGCGCTACATCCACGCACCTACGGCCGGGCCTCCTCCTGGTCCTGGACCGCCTGCACGACACCCCGGCGCACGTGTCGAGCGACTGCGGCGAGATGATCGCGCAGAACGCGATGTCACGGGCGCTGACGGGTGACGTGTTCGCCCGCCCACCCCAGGACCGCAACCTGCTCCGCCGTTTCTTCCTGAACCCGACGGCACGGGAGATGTTTCCCCCGGAGGACATCCCGGACCACGCGCGCTCCCACGTCGCGAACCTGCGCGCGGTGGCCGCGGCCCGCCCCGACGACCCCGAGCCGGCCGCGCTGGTGGCCGAACTCCGGTCGTCCAGCGAGGAGTTCGCGCGACTGTGGGAGGAACACGAGGTGGCGGTACGGCGTCAGTCAACGAAGCGCTTCCGCCACCCCCTGGTGGGTCTCCTGGAGCTGGACTGCGAGATCCTCCTCAACCAGGACGCCCACCACCTCCTGATCATCCACACGGCCCGCCCCGGCACGGAGTCGCACGAACGGCTCCAGCTGCTCCGGGTGATTGGCCTCCAGGACATGTCCCTGCCCAGCACTTGAAAGTCCCGGCCGACGGCAATTCAGCCCCTCCGGCGTTTGAGGAGCGGGGCCTGGGGCGGAGCCCAGAAGGATGGGACGGGTAGGGGCCGGGGGGGGGCGAGAAAAGCCCCCCAGAACCCCAACTCCCCCTCTAGAACCCCAACTTCCGCAACTGCCGAGGATCCCGCTGCCAGTCCTTCGCCACCTTCACATGCAGGTCGAGAAAGACCGGCGTACCGAGCAACGCCTCGATCTGCTTACGCGACTTGATACCGACCTGCTTCAGCCGCGCGCCCTTCGGCCCGATGATGATGCCCTTCTGGCTGGGCCGCTCGATGTACACGAACGCATGGATGTCGAGCAGCGGCTTGTCGGCGGGCCGGTCCTCGCGAGGCAGCATCTCCTCGACCACAACGGCGATGGAGTGCGGAAGCTCGTCCCGAACCCCCTCCAGCGCGGCCTCCCGGATCAACTCCGCGATCATGACCTGCTCGGGCTCATCGGTGAGGTCACCCTCGGGGTAAAGGGCCGGCCCCTCCGGCAGCAGCGGAATGAGCAGATCGGCAAGCAGATCCACCTGCTGTCCCGCGACCGCCGACACCGGCACGATCTCCGCCCACTCGAACCCGAGCTCCTTACCGAGCTGATCAATGGCGATCAACTGCTCGGCAAGCGTCTTCGAGTCCACCAGGTCGGTCTTCGTGACGATCGCGATCTTCGGCGTCTTCTTGATGGACGCCAGTTCCTTCGCGATGAAACGGTCACCCGGGCCGAGCTTCTCGTTCGCCGGCAGGCAGAAACCGATGACGTCGACCTCGGCCCACGTCGTACGGACGATGTCGTTCAGCCGCTGCCCGAGCAACGTGCGCGGCTTGTGCAGCCCAGGCGTGTCCACCAGGATCAACTGCGCGTCCGGCCGGTGGACGATGCCCCGCACCGTGTGCCGCGTGGTCTGCGGCTGGTTGGCGGTGATCGCCACCTTCTGGCCGACCAGAGCATTCGTAAGGGTGGACTTGCCCGCGTTGGGGCGGCCCACGAAGCAGGCGAAGCCGGCGCGGTGGGGAGGCTCCGACGACGCGGGCGGCTTGGATGACGGGGTACGAACGCTCATGGCGCCCATTGTCCCTGATCCACAAGCTCCCGCCGCACAACAGTCCACCCGCGCCCACCACGGTGAGCTTTCGGAAACCCCACCGCAACGAAACACCACGGAAACACCCCCGTGCACAACCGGAAACCAGCACCGGTGACCCTCTGACGAGCCCCCACACCGTTGGAGACGACCGTGCCCCTCGCCGCCACCGAAGCCGTCACCGATGCCGTCACCAAAGCTGCCGCACTGGCCGACGGCCGCATCGACACCGGCGACACCGCCTGGCTGCTCGCCGCCACCGCCCTCGTCCTGCTGATGACCCCGGGCCTGGCCCTCTTCTACGGCGGCATGGTCCGCACGAAGAGCGTCCTCAACATGCTGATGATGAGCTTCGTGTCGATCGCCCTGGTCACGGTGGTCTGGCTGACCGCCGGATACTCCCTCGCCTTCGGCGACGACATCGGCGGCGGACTCATCGGCGGCCTGAAGCACGCCGGCATGGCCGGCCTGGGCCCGAACTCCGTCCACGGCACCGTCCCCACCCTCCTCTTCGCCACCTTCCAGCTCACCTTCGCGATCATCACCGCGGCCCTGATCAGCGGCGCGGTGGCCGACCGGGTCCGGTTCGGGGCGTGGCTGGTCTTCGTCCCCGTCTGGGCGCTCCTCGTATACGTTCCCGTCGCGCACTGGGTATGGGGCCCGGGCGGCTGGATCGCGGCGCACCTCGGCGCCCTCGACTTCGCGGGCGGCCTCCCGGTCGAGATCACCTCGGGCGCCTCGGGTCTGGCCCTGTGCCTGGTGGTCGGCCCCCGTCTCGGCTTCAAGAAAGACGCCATGCGCCCGCACAACCTCCCCATGGTGATGCTCGGCGCGGGCCTGCTCTGGTTCGGCTGGTTCGGCTTCAACGCCGGTTCCGCGCTCGGCGCCAACGGCCTCGCCGCCGCGGCCTTCCTCAACACCCTCACCGCCGGCTGCACCGGCCTCCTCGGCTGGCTCTTCGTGGAGCAGAAGCGCGACGGCCACCCGACGACCCTGGGCGCGGCCTCGGGCGCGGTCGCGGGCCTGGTCGCGATCACCCCGTCCTGCGGCTCGGTCTCCCTGCTCGGCGCACTCGTCATCGGCCTGGCCGCCGGTGCCGTCTGCTCGTACGCGGTCGGCTGGAAGTTCAAGCTGAACTACGACGACTCGCTCGACGTCGTCGGCGTCCACCTCGTCGGCGGCATCATCGGCACCCTCCTGATCGGCGTCTTCGCCACCACCGAACTGACCGGAAAGACGGACGGCCTCCTCTACGGCGGCGGGCTCGCCCAGCTCGGCAAGCAGCTGGTGGCCGTGGTCGCCGTAGGGGCGTACGCGTTCCTCGTGACGTACGGCATCGGCAAGCTGCTCGACCGGCTGATGGGCCTGCGGGCGAGCGAGGAGCAGGAGCAGACGGGTCTTGACCTTACGGTGCACGCCGAGACCGCATACGATCACGGCGTCCTGGGCCACGGAGCCCCGGTCGGCGCATCCCTCCCCTCCCTTCAGAAGGTCAAGTCCCAGGCATGAAGCTCATCACCGCGATCGTCAAGCCGTACCGCCTCGACGAGGTCAAGACGGCGCTCCAGGAGCTCGGCGTGCACGGCCTGACCGTCACCGAGGCCAGCGGCTACGGCCGGCAGCGCGGCCACACCGAGGTGTACCGCGGCGCCGAGTACCAGGTCGACCTCGTGCCCAAGGTGCGGATCGAGGTCGTCGTCGACGACGCGGACTCGGACGCCGTGATCGACGCGATCGTCAAGGCCGCGCAGACGGGGAAGATCGGGGACGGGAAGGTGTGGTCGATGCCGGTCGAGACGGTCGTACGGGTTCGGACGGGCGAACGCGGCCCCGACGCGCTCTGACCGCCAGCACTCCCCCGACGAACCCGACCGCGAGCAGCAGCGCCGCCGCGAGCCACGGCAGCGCGAAGAACGACGCGCTCGCCGACTGCTTCGTGCCCGGCGCGCTCGCGGTCAACGTGATGTCCCCCCAGTCGAGTTGGGGCGACCCCTTCCACGGCTCGCTCAGCTTCACGCGCTGCCCCGGCAGCAACTCGGCGGGAATCCTGGTCAGTCCGCGCGACAACAACGTACGGCCGAAGAGACCCTGCGCCTTCAACGTCACCTTCGGATCGAGGGTGACGTTGCCGGTGTTGTGCAGCGTGTAGGAGATCGTCGCGTCGCTGTCCCCCAACCCCGGTACCAGCGGCTGGTGATGGGACACGTGGACGTGCTCGACGGCGAGTGCGGGCAGCGTAGGGCCGCTCACCCGCAGGTATACGCGGGCACCGACGGCCCGCTGCACACCGAGCGCGAGCGAGCCGTCGCCCTTGTCGACGTGTTCGTCGAGGGCGACCAACGCGCCCGGGTGGTCGCCCGGTTCGGCCCCTTCGGGCACGTGCAGGGTGAACGGCACGGCAACTGTCTTGTGGGCGGGCACAGTTACCCGGGTTTTCGCGGGCTTCGCCCACGCGCCCACCCCGCGCATCGTCTCCGTCACCGTCCGCACGGCGAACCCGCCGTCACGCGCGGTGTTGTAGGCATCGGCCGCGTACAGCCGGAAAGTCAGCGGCTCGGCCGTCTTGTTGGCGACGACCACCTTGTCCTGGATGGTCTGGCCGGGGTCGGCGGAGAGGTAGAAGTACGGTCGCGCGGCGACTTGCGAGGCGGCCGGGTACACGGACCAACTGCCGTTGTCCGCCGCGTGGGCGGAGGGCGCGGCGAGCACTCCAAAACAGCCAAAACAGAGGCCGAGGCAGAGGCTCAGGAGGAGGACGTACAACTTGCGCATGGGTGCGGACCCCCACGGACGAGGTGTGGCGGTCGGGCGGGTGCGAGCGCCCGGCCACCGGAAATGAGTGGGACGGTCAGGTGAGCGTCAGCGTGAGCACACCGGAGTACGAGCCCGGAGGCGTGAACGCCGGTACGTTCAGGGAGAGTCCGGCGTCGACGGTGAACTGACCGCCGGTGAGCGTGCCGTCGGGTGTGGACGCGAGCGTCGCTCCCGAACTGCCCACCGTGCCCGCCGAACCGGCGACACACGTGCTCGGGCTGCCCGCCTTGGTGGCGCAGGCGGGTGTCCAACTCAGCGCCCCGGCATCGATCTTGGCGCCGGGACCGGTGAAGTCGGTGACCTTGCCGGTCAGGGACCAGCCCGCGGGTCCGCCGCGGAAGTCCTGGACCGTCACCGTGTTCAGGGCGCCCGTGGAGGCACCGCCCTTGCCGAAGTCGACGGCGGAGAGGCCCACGGCGTCCCCGGCCTGGGCCATCGACAGCGTGCCCGCCTTGACGGTGGTCGTCAGCTTCTGACTCCCCGGCGGAACGGGCGTGGTGTCGTTGACGACGTAGGCGGCCGGCCCGGCCCCCAGGTCATCCGTCCACGCACTGCCCTCGTAAGCGACGACCCCGGTGGTCGTCTTGTCGTTGACGACGAGCGAACCACTGATGGCACCACTCGCACTGGCCGTGACGGTCGCCGTGTCCGCGGTCTGGGCGGTGCCGGAGCGTCCGGCCAGGGTCACGGTGGCACCCGGGGTGAAGTTGCTGCCGGTCACGGTGACGCTGTCACCGGCGTTCCCGGAGGCCGAACCCAGGCTGATCGCACGGGTGTTGACCGGAACGGTGGCGGTCGCGGTGACGGTCTCGGAGACCGGGGCCGGCGGGTTCGTCACCGTGCAGGGGGTGTCCAGCTCCAGGATGTAGCTGGTGTGGATGTTGTAGTCGCCGGGCGAGAGGGTGATCGCGCCCGGGGTGGTGACCGTGAAGGTGCCGGTCATGGAGAACGACGGGAAGGCGCCGTTGCCCGGCACCGGGTCGTTCTTCTTGGGCCCGGCCACCGTGAGGCTGCCGGTCTGGGCACCGCCGAGGGTGACCTTCCCGGTGGGCGTCATGATGTCGGCGGGCAGGGCGATGGCGGTGGGGTTGCTGGCGGCGGGCTTGACCACCGTGTACGTCACGGTGACGGTGTCGCCGACCTTCGGCGCGGTGTTGTCCACCGTGATCGCGGCGGTCGTGGTGCCGTCGATGGGCGGGATGCCCGCGATCGCCGGCGGGATGCAGTGCGTGGCGAAGTCCACGTTCGTGGACGCACCGGCCGGACAGGCCAGCGCACCGCCCGTGGCGACCGCGAGCGCGGTCACCCCGAGCAACGACGCCCAACGGCGTCTTCGGAATGTCGTAGCCATGGCTGTGCCCCCTCCTGAGGACGATGGGCGCAGCGGCTCGTCTGCGCCCACAGGGGGCATTGATGTGGGGATCGCGTGAGAAGTCAATGGACACGGTGAAACAAACTGATGGGCCGTCAGTTCCCGCAACAGCGGGAACCGACGGCCCAGTTGAGCCCGTGGGGGGAATTCTCAGGCGCCTCCTCAGCCGACTTCCCAGCCGACTCCTCAGGCGACTTCTCAGTCGAACACGAACGGACCCGGCGACTGCGGTCCGGTGGCCGTGCACGTGACGGCGATCCCGAAGATCGTCATCTGCAGCGACCCGCCGTACGCCTCCAGGCTGTCGCCGGAGGCCACAGTGCCGTCGAGGGGACCGACGGTGACGGCGTCGCCGGTCGCCATGGCCGGGTTCTTCGTGCCGCTGAAGACGGTGGTGCCACCGCTCGCGTTCTCGAACGTGAAGGTGGAAGAGATCGAGTCGGCCGACAGGGCGAGTGGCGCCGTGATGGAGGAGGTGATGGTGACCGTGGCCGCGGTGCCGTCCTGCGTGGCGGTGAGCGTGGCCGCGCCGCCGCCGAAGATGCCGCAGTCCGCGGTGATCGTCGCCGTCTGGGGAGTGACGGCGAGCGCGGCGGGCGCGAACGCCAGCGAGACGGCCGCGAGGACCCCCGTCACCAGTGCCGCACCGGTACCGATCCGCTTACTTCTCAGCGTGCCTTTCATGGGTCTGGTTCCCTTCCCGTGTCTGGGAATGCCATGTGGGGACGGACGGAAGAAAAACCTCAGAGCCCCCTCACGGACGCGGTGCGGTGCGCCACGCGAGCGAGAATCTGACGGTCCGTCGGAACTTACGGTTCCATTGATGCGCGGGAGACGGGGAGAGAGCAAGGGCGAAATCCGGACGGGTTACTTCCGGACACGGTTCCTGTCAGTTGCTGGGGAGCGCCTCAACCGGCGGTCACCGTGAGGTGAACAACCCCGTCCGGCCCAGCCACCAGCACGGGCGTCTCCGGCCCACCCAGATCCCGTACAGCCGCCAGATCCTCCGCAGCCACGGACTCCGCCGCCGTCACAACCGCCGCCGCCTCCAAGGACTTCGCCCCCGACGCCACAGCCATGGCCACCGCCGTCTGCAACGCGCTCAACTTCAGCGACTCAAGAGCAACCGTTCCGGCGACATACGTACGCCCGGTCTCATCCCGCACAGCGGCACCCTCCGGTACACCATTACGGGCCCGAGCCGAACGGGCCAGGGTGACGATCTTGCGGTCCTCGGGATCAAGCGCGCTGCTGTCGGTCATGACCAGAGCATACGAAGAAGTACCGGCGCTATCCCGCCACGGGGTACATCGCCCCCCGCCGCCCCTCCGGCGAGGCCAGCCACTCCAGCTTCCCCACTGTGTTCGCCTCGTCCAACGGCGTGTGCAGCACGATCGTGAGATCGGGCCGCGCCGGCACCTTCAACGCCGTCGACTCGACACACAGCAACCCGACCAGCGGATGATCCAACTCCTTACGGACCACACCCGCGTCCAGAATGTCCCGCCGCGCCCACAACGCACTGAACTCCGGGCTCACGGAGGCCAGTTCGGCCAGCACCGCCTGCAAGCCCTCGTCATCGGGCCGGTCCGCGCACGCCGCCCGGAACTGCGCGACGACGGTCCGCGCGTTCCGCTCCCAACTCTGCGAACGGGCCCGGTAGAGCGGATCGGTGAAGAAGTCGACGAGGCAGTTCTGCGTGTTCTCGGGTCGCATACCGAGCACCCAGCCGGCCGCGTCGTTGTACATCACGCAGTTGTAGTAGCGGTCCATGATGTGCGCCGGAAACGGCATCCACGCGTCGATGAGCCGCCGCATGCCCTCACACCCGTGATCGGCGGCGGGTTCGGCCGCGGGCGGGTTCAGCCCGGCCAGGACGTACAGATGCCGCCGCTCCGCATTGCTCAGCCGCAGCACCCGGGCGACGGAGTCGAGGACCTGCGGCGACACGGAGATGTCCCGCCCCTGCTCCAGCCACTGGTACCAGGACGCGCCCACCCCCGCGAGCACGGCGACCTCTTCCCGCCGTAGCCCCGGTGTACGGCGCCGCGCCCCACCGTCCGGCAGCCCCGCCTCGGCCGGGGAGACCCGGGCGCGACGGCTCATCAGGAACTCACGCAGTTCGCTCAGCCGACGACTCTTCAGGGCATCCTCAGCCACGTACACATCCCCCTAGACCAGTGGTGCCGCTGCCTGGTGGTGCCACCACCAGCACAACTTCCGGCTCCCCACGCCTATTCCGACGGCCACAAGCTCTCCCTATGGCGACCGACACGACAACTACCGGCACCCACACACCACTTGGCACCCCCACCAAACTGTCCACCCGCGACAAACTCGTCCTCTTCGTCCTCTGCGCGGCCCAGTTCATGGTCGCCCTGGACTTCTCCGTCCTCAACGTGGCCCTGCCCACCCTCGGCGCCGACCTCGGCATGAGCCAGTCCGGACTCCAGTGGGCGGTCACCGCGTTCGCGCTCCCGTCCGGCGGCTTCCTGCTCCTCTTCGGCCGCATCGGCGACCTCTACGGCCGCCGCCGACTGTTCCTCACCGGCCTGGCCCTGTTCGGCGCGGCCTCACTGCTCGCCACCTTCGCCTGGGACCCGGCATCGTTCCTGACCGGCAGGGCGCTGCAAGGCCTCGGCGCCGCGACCATCGTGCCGACCGGCATGAGCCTCCTCACCACCACGTTTCCCGAGGGTCCGGCCCGCGACCGCGCGCTCGGCATCTCCGGCACCCTGCTCTCGCTCGGCTTCACGGTCGGCATGGTGGCCGGCGGTGTCCTGACCGACGCGTTCGGCTGGCGCTCGACGATGGCCCTGCTCACCCTGTTCGCGGTACTGGTCCTGCCCCTGGCCCCCGCCCTGCTCCCCGAGTCCCGCACCCCGGACCGCCCGCGCCTGGACGTCCCCGGCGCGTTCACCGTCACAGGCGGCCTACTGGCCCTGATCTACGCCCTGTCGACGGCGGCGGACCACGGCTTCGCCCGCCCGGACGTGATCACGACACTCATCGCGGGCGTCCTGCTCCTGACCACCTTCGCGTACGTCGAGTCCCGCACGACGCACCCCCTGGTCTCCCTCCCCATGCTGCGCCGCCGCACGGTGGCGTGGGGCAACCTGGGTGGTCTGGTGACCTTCTCGATGATGTCGACGGTGGTCTTCGTCCTGACCCTGTACCTCCAGGAGATCCTGCACCTGTCGTCCTTCGAGACGGGCCTGGTCTTCGGCGTCCAGGGCATCCTCTCGGCGGTCGCCGGGGTCTACGCCCCGAAGGTCATCGGCCGCATCGGCGCCCGCCGCACCTTGATCGCCTCCCTCACCGGCCAGGCGGCCTTCACCGCCACCCTCCTCACCCTCACCACCCACACCTGGTCGGTCTGGGTGGCGACGGCCGCCGTCTCCCTGGCGAGCATGTGCCACCTGGGCGCGATCATCTCCTACGGCCTGACGGTCACCTCGGGCGTCCCCGACGAGGAACAGGGCCTGGCCACCGGCCTGGTGACCTCCACCCAGCAGGTCGGCATCACCATCGGCATCCCGCTGCTGGGCGTCCTCGCCACCACTTCGGGCGATCTCATGTCGGGGGTCCACACAGTCGTCGGCATCGACGCGGCGATCGCGCTCGGGGCGGCGGTGCTGGTGGCCGTAGGACTGCGGTCCCGGCGGGCCGGGTCAGGGACGGTCGAGACGGAGCCGCTCGGCGCGCGGTAGCCCGGCGACGACGAGGTCGTACGAGTCCTCCACCAGCTCCCGGACCAACCGGTCCGGGAGTTCCCCGTCCACCGTCACCGTGTTCCAGTGCCGCTTGTTCATGTGGTACCCGGGGATGATCAACCCCGGGTACTCCTCCCGGAGTCGGATCGCGTCCTCCGGGTCACACTTGAGATTGACCGTGAGCGGGCTGCCGTCCAGCCGGGTCAGCGCGAACAGCTTGCCGAGCACCTTGAAGACGGACGTCTCGGGGTTGAACGGGAAATCCTCCACCGTCGCGTTGAACGACAGGCAGAACGCGCGCAGTTGCTCGGGGCTCACTCCGGCTTCGTCTCTTCCTCGGCCGGCTCCACCGGCTCGACCAGCACCGTCACGATCTTGTTCCTGCGCCCGGCCGAGGCCTCCGCCGTCAGCCGCAGCTCACGCCCGTCCGGCAGTTCTACGACCGACGAGGCACCGGCGATCGGAACCCGCCCCAGCGCCTTCGCGAGCAGCCCCCCGACCGTCTCCACGTCCTCGTCGTCGTAGGCCTCGAAGCCGTACAACTCCCCCAGGTCGCCGATGTCGAGGCGGGCGGTGACCCGGTAGCGGTCGTCGCCCAGCTCCTCCACCGGAGGCAGTTCCCGGTCGTACTCGTCGGTGATCTCGCCGACGATCTCCTCCAGGATGTCCTCGATGGTGACGATGCCGGCCGTGCCGCCGTACTCGTCGATGACGACGGCGACGTGATTGCGCTCCTGCTGCATCTCGCGCAGCAGATCACCGGCGTTCTTGGTGTCCGGCACGAAGCTCGCGGGCCGCATGGCCGTGGAGACCAGCTCCGACTCGGCGTCACGGCTGATGTGCGTCTTGCGGACCAGGTCCTTCAGGTACACGATCCCGACAATGTCGTCCTCGCTCTCCCCGGTCACCGGGATCCGCGAGAAGCCGGAGCGGAGCGCGAGGGTGAGGGCCTGACGGATCGTCTTGTACCGCTCGATGACGACGAGGTCGGTCCTCGGCACCATCACTTCCCGGACCAGGGTGTCGCCGAGTTCGAAGACCGAGTGCACCATCCGGCGCTCCTCGTCCTCGATCAGCGACTCCTTCTCGGCGAGGTCCACCAGCGCCCGCAACTCGGCCTCGGACGCGAACGGACCGCGCCGGAACCCCTTGCCCGGGGTGAGCGCGTTGCCGATGAGGATCAGCAGATACGGGATCGGGCCCATGATCCGCGCGAGCGGCAGCAGCACGTACGCCGCCGCCGTGGCCGTGTTCAGCGGATGCTGGCGCCCGATCGTGCGCGGGGAGACCCCCACCGCGACGTACGACACGAGGACCATGACGCCGATCGCGGCGAGCAGCGCGGGCGCGGTGCCGTGGATCACGTGCAGGCACTCGTAGGTGACGAGCGCGGCGGCGGCCATCTCGCAGGCCACCCGCACCAGCAGAGCGACATTGAGGTAGCGGGTCGGGTCGGCGGCGACCTGCGCGAGCTTGGCACTGCCGCGCCGACCGGACCGTACGGCCTCCTCGGCGCGGAAGCTGGAGACGCGCGCGAGGCCCGCCTCCGCGCAGGCGGCGAGCCAGGCGACAACGACCAGGGCGATGGCCCCGACGACGATCTGAGGACTCATGAGAAGTGGTGCCCCGGTGCCCTAGGAGACCGTCGGCGCCGGGGAGGGGCCGGTGTGGCCCTTCTCCGCGCGCCAGCCGTCCACGATGGCGGCCTGGAGGCCGAACATCTCGGCCTTCTCGTCGGGCTCCTCGTGGTCGTAGCCGAGGAGGTGCAACACACCGTGGACGGTGAGGAGTTGGAGCTCCTCGTCCATGGTGTGCTGCGTCTCGGCCTCGGCCCCCTGCTTCGTGGCGACCTCCGGGCACAGCACGATGTCACCGAGCAGCCCCTGCGGGGGCTCCTCGTCGTCCTTGCTCGGCGGACGCAGCTCGTCCATCGGGAAGGACATGACATCGGTCGGCCCGGGCAGGTCCATCCACTGGATGTGAAGCTGCTCCATGGCGTTCTCGTCCACGACGATCACCGAGAGCTCGGAGAGCGGGTGGATGCGCATCCGCGCGAGCGCGTAGCGGGCGATGTCGAGGATCGCCTGCTCGTCGACCTCGGTTCCGGACTCGTTGTTGACGTCGATCGACATGGTCGTGCTGATCTACTTCCGCTTGTCACGGGCACCCTTGTGGGTGCCGTTCTCCGTACCGTTCTCGCTGTCGTACTTCTCGTACGCGTCGACGATACGGCCGACCAGCTTGTGCCGGACGACGTCCGCCGACGACAGGCGGGAGAAGTGCACGTCGTCGAGCCCCTCCAGAATGTCCTGCACCTGCCGCAGCCCCGACTTCGTCCCGCTCGGCAGGTCGACCTGCGTCACGTCACCGGTGATCACGATCTTCGACTCGAAACCGAGCCGGGTGAGGAACATCTTCATCTGCTCGGGGCTCGTGTTCTGGGCCTCGTCCAGGATGATGAAGGCGTCGTTCAAAGTGCGGCCACGCATGTATGCCAGCGGCGCGACCTCGATCGTGCCCGCCGCCATCAGCTTCGGGATCGACTCCGGGTCCAGCATGTCGTGGAGGGCGTCGTACAGGGGGCGCAGGTACGGGTCGATCTTTTCGTAGAGGGTGCCCGGGAGGAAGCCGAGGCGCTCGCCGGCCTCGACCGCCGGGCGGGTCAGGATGATCCTGCTGACCTGCTTGGCCTGGAGGGCCTGGACCGCCTTGGCCATGGCGAGGTAGGTCTTGCCGGTGCCGGCGGGGCCGATGCCGAAGACGATCGTGTTCTTGTCGATCGCGTCGACGTACCGCTTCTGGTTGAGGGTCTTGGGGCGGATCGTGCGGCCTCGCGAGGACAGGATGTTCTGGGTGAGCACCTCGGCCGGTGTCTCCTCGGGACCATCCCCGTTCTCACTCGCCCGCAGCATGGCGATCGAGCGTTCCACCGCATCCTCCGTCATCGGCTGCCCGGTGCGCAGCACCAGCATCATCTCGTCGAACAGGCGCTGGACGAGGGCGACTTGGCGGGCGTCGCCGACCGCGCTGATCTCATTGCCCCGGACGTGGATGTCGGCCGCCGGGAAGGCCTTCTCGATCACGCGCAGGAGGGCGTCTCCGGACCCCAGGACGGTGACCATCGGATGCTGGGCGGGGACGGTGAACCGTGCCTTCGCCTGCTCCTGCGCGGGGCTGTGAGCTGTGGGTGTCTGAGTCATGGGCCGGCTCTGTAGGCCTTGCTCGTCCTCCTCGAAAAGACTCGCCCGCCACAAGGGCGGCCTGGTGATTCCCAGGGTACGCCGGGCCACTGACAACGCCGTAGGGCTTTTCGGTGACCGTCGGGCCACGAAATCCGGGCCGGTCCCGGGACTGGGTCCGGGCTTGTTCCTGGAGCGGGTCCGGCCTTGCTCCGGGAGCGGATACGGCGCAGCGGAGGCGCGCGGGGTGACGCCGTGAGCCCTGTTCGCGCCCCCTCGCTTGTACGGACAATGCGCTATGTCCGCCAAGTAAGCCTTGCAGGGAAAGCAGGTCGGCCGCTGTGCTCGTGCGTCTGCCCAGGTCCGTGTCCGAAGCACAGTCGTGCCTGGCCGAGGGGGCGGTACCCGTCGGAGGGGCGACCCTGGTCTGGGCCGGCTGGCAACGGGACGGTTTCCCCGAGCAGGCGGTGTCCCTGCGGGAGCTGCCCGAGGCGAAGGTGATCGGGGACGGGACGCTGGGCTCGGCCGTACTGCTGCACGAGATGGACGAGCGGGTCCCGGAGGTGCTGCGGAAGGCCGCGGGCGGGGTGGGCACCGGGGCCGTACGCCGGACCGCCACCGTCGGCGGCAACATCGTCGGCAGCACGCTGCGCTGTCTGCTCCCGGCGGCGCTGGTGCTGGACGCCCGCGCCGTCGTCCTGGAACCGGACGGTCCCGTCGAGACCGACCTCGCCGAGCTGCTCGCGAAGCGGCCCCTGCTGCTGAGTCTGCACTGGCGCGAGCCCGTGGCCAGCGGCTACCGCAAGCTGACCGACCAGCTGCGGGGCGAGGTCCCCTTCGTGGTCGCGGCGGCCGTGGGGGCGGACGCGCCTGTCCTGCGGGTCGCCGTGCGTGACGGCTACGACGTGCTCAGCGAGACCGTCCCGTACGACACGGACACGAGTCGGGTGCTGCGTGCCTTGGCACTGACGCCGCTCGGCACGTTGCCCGAGGCGGTCTTCGAGGCCGTACGGGACGTGGTCGGCGGTGTGGTGGAGCGTGCGGGGGCTCGCTGAGGAGGCGGCTGGGGCAGCTGAGCAGGAACGTTCACCCTGACCGGCCGGGCGGCTTGGTGGCTGGCCGACTGGGTGGCTTGGTGGCGAATGTCCGGCCGGGCAACAGGTGATCCGGTCCCTCGCTCCACCCCTACGTCGACCGCCCGAACCCGATCGTCGGCACCGCCCGCCGCAACGGCCACGGACTGCCGCTGCCCTGCTCCTCCGGTACGAGTCCCGCGAGGAACGCGTACCGGCGCAGGGCCGTCGGGTCCTGGCCCTCGACCGACTGCACCTTGCGCCACCAGGCGCCGATCTCGGACCAGCCCGGTGCGGAGAGCGAGCCGCCGAACTCCTGGACGGAGAGGGCGGCGGTGAGTCCGGCGAAGGCGAGGCGGTCGGCGAGCGGCCAGCCGGCCAGGGTGCCGGTGACGAAGCCGGCCACGAAGACGTCGCCTGCGCCGGTGGGGTCGAGGGCCTCCACGGCGATCGCCGGGACCTCGGCGGACTCCCCGGTGCGCCGGTCCACGGCGTAGGCACCGTCCGCGCCAAGGGTGACGACCGCGAGGGGTACGTGTTCGGTGAGCGCGTGGGCGGCGGCGCGGGGGCAGTCGGCGCCGGTGTAGCGCATGGCCTCCTCGGCGTTCGGCAGGAACGCCTCGCAGTGCGCGAGGTCGGCGAGTCCGGCGAGGTCCCAGGCGCCGGTGTCGTCCCAGCCGACGTCGGCGAAGATCCGGGTGCCCTCGCTCGCGGCCTGGGCGACCCAGGGTGCTTGCTTGCCGGGGGTGAGGGAGGCGACGGCGGCACGCGCGCGTGGCGGGCAGTCAGGTGCGCCCCCTTGGCCGAACACGACCTCCGGGGGCGGCTCGTGGCCGTGCGAGACCATCGTGCGTTCGCCCTCGTAGGCCATGGACACGGTGACCGGGGAGTGCCAGCCGGGTACCGAGCGGGAGGCGGAGAGGTCGATGCCCTCGCCCTGTTCCAGCGCGTCCCAGCAGTACTCGCCGTAGTGGTCGTCGCCGAAGGCCGCGGCGAGCGAGGTGCGCAGGCCGAGGCGGGCCAGCGCGGTCGCCATGTTCGCCACGCCACCCGGACTGGACCCCATCCCGCGCGCCCAGGACTCGGTGCCGCGCACCGGGGCGGATTCGAGCCCGGTGAAGATGATGTCGAGGAAGACGGTGCCGGTGAGATACACGTCCCAGGGCGGATCGTCCGCCGCGCGCAGCCCGGCCAGCGGATCGACCCCGCAGGACGGCCCTTCGCTGCGGGACGACGGTCCCTTTCCGGTGGACGCGTTGGACGCGGTCACGGTGCGCTCCCTGACGTGATACGGATCAGGCCAGTGTGCACCACCGCGCGCGCGTGGGGGCGGCTCCCGCTCCGGTGCCGCCCGTCGCGCCGGTACCGGCCGACCGCAGGTCCGGGCGCTACGGCGGGTGCCGCGCCCGGTGCCGGTCCGTCCACGGGCACCGCGGGGGCGCGTCCGGATCCGGCCGCGCCCGGCGTCGTCGTACGCCCCTACCAGCGTGGCATCGACGGCGTCACCCACTCCGGGTCCGTGATCCGCATCGCCGCCGCGTCGTCGCGGTCGCGCAGTGAGCCGTCGTCGTCGAGCCAGCGCTGGTGCAGGAACTCCAGCTTGGCGCGGTCGAGTTGGACGCCGAGGCCGGGGGCGTCGGAGACGGTGACCTTGGCGTCGGTGAAGGTGAGGCGTTCGGTGAGGACGTCCTCCGACTGCCAGGGATAGTGGGAGTCGCAGGCGTGATGGAGGTTGGGGACGGTCGACGCGACGTGGGTCATCGCGGCGAGGCTGATGCCGAGGTGGGTGTTGGAGTGCATGGAGATGCCGACGCCGAACGTGCGGCAGATGGCGGCGAGTTGCTGGGTGTTGCGCAGCCCGCCCCAGTAGTGGTGGTCGGAGAGCACCACCTGCACGGCGTCCTTCGTGAAGGCTTCCTTGATCTCCGCGAACGTCGTCACGCACATGTTGGTGGCCAGTGGCACATCGGTCCCCGCGGACACCTCGGCCATGGCGGGGGTGCCCAGGGCCGGGTCCTCCAGGTATTCGAGGACCTCCCCCAGTTCCTTCGCGACCTTCAGCGAAGTCTCCACGGACCAGGCGCCGTTGGGGTCCAGGCGGAGGGGGTGGTCGGGGAAGGCCGCCGCCAACGCCCGTACGGCGGCGATCTCTTCGTCGGGCGGGAAGACCCCGCCCTTGAGCTTGAAGGAGGTGAAGCCGTACCGCTCCTTGAACTTCCGTGCCTGTTCGACAACTCCGGCCGGGTCGATCGCGGCGCCCCAGTCGTCCTTCTCGGCCGCCACGCCCTCGGGGTGGTCGGCCCACTTGTAGAACAGGTACGCGCTGTACTCGACCGCGCCCCTCAACTTGCCCCCGAGCAGCGCGTGTACGGGCAGTCCGAGCGCCTTGCCGAGCGCGTCGAGGCAGGCGACCTCGAAGGCGGAGACGACGGAGAGGCGCAGCTTGTCGGCGGTCTGGACCCCGCGCAGCCCACCGACGTCGACCTGCCCGGAGACCCGCGAACTGTCGACGGCGACCTCGTCGGCGACCGTGAACAGGCCGTTCAGGTCGCTGACTTGACGGCCGATCAGCTTCTCGGCGAACGGCCGGGCCAGTTCCAGGTACTTGGTGTCGCCGTAGGTCTCGCCGAGGCCGGTGATCCCGTCGGCCGTCTCGATCTCGACGATCAGGCGCGGGGTGTAGGGCTGGTGGACGCCCTGGGTGTTCAGGAGGGGCGGGTCGGCGACCAGGATCGGGGTCAGGCGGACGTCGGCGATGGTGAGGTTCACAGCGCGGCTCCTACGAGGTCGAGTCCGGTGGTGAGCAGGTTCGTGAGCTCGGCCAGGTCGGCGGCCGAGGGGTCGGTGAGCGGGGCGCGTACGGGTCCCACCGGCTGGCCGCGCAGCCGGGCCGCCGCCTTGACCAGCGATACGGCGTATCCCGGTACCCGGTCGCGGAGTTCGACGAGCGGGACGTAGAAATCGCGCAGCAACCGCTCGATGGTCTTGTCGTCGCCGTCGTGCAGGGCCGCGAAGAAGGCGTTCGCGATCTCGGGGGCGAAGGCGTGGACGGCCGAGGAGTACGCGGGGACGCCGACCGTGGCGTAGGCGCGGGCCTGGATCTCGGCGGTCGAGGCGCCGTTGAAGAACAGGAAGCCCTCGGGGGCGGCGAGCGTGAGGCGTTGCAGGCGGTCGAGGTCGCTGTGGCCGTCCTTGAGGCCGATGACGCCGGGGATCGCCGCGATGCGCTTCAACGAGCTTGCGGTGAAGGCGACTTGGCCGCGCTGGTAGGCGATGAGCGGGAGCCGGGTGCGGGCGGCGAGCTGCTCCAGCTGGGCCACCAGGCCGTCCTGGGGGGCGGCGACGAGGTAGTGCGGCAGGACGAGGAGCGCGTCGGCGCCGGCCTCCTCGGCGATGCGTGCGAAGCGGGCGGCCTGCGCCCAGCCGTAGCCGACTCCGGCGACGACGGGGACGCGGCCGGCCGCCTCCTCGACGGCGATGGTGACGACCGTGCGGTACTCGTCCTCGTCGAGCGAGAAGAACTCGCCGGTGCCGCAGGCGGGGAAGACGGCGCCGGGGGCGGTGGCGATCCGGGCCGCGACATGGGTGCGGAAGCCGTCGGGGTCGAGGGAACCGTCGTCGTGGAAGGAGGTGAGCGGGAAGGAGAGCACGCCGGCCACCATCCCGTCCCGGAGCCTGCGCACCACGGTCTCCGTTTCGCCGTTCTCCGTTTCGCCGTTCACTGAGGCCATCTCGCGGCCATCTCCCTATGTAGACGTTATCCACGTATGAAGACAGAGGTTAGATACGCGAACCTCGACCGTCAATGGGGCACCCGCGCTCGCTAACATCGCCCCATGTCAGAGCCCGGTGGCGTCCGCG
>Ga0307515_10005971_pt1 | contig 24533 bp, 22 predicted proteins | sample 17_EM_MG_FD_194513 | JGI IMG/M metagenome (GOLD analysis project Ga0307515, IMG submission 194513) | Populus trichocarpa ectomycorrhiza microbial communities from riparian zone in the Pacific Northwest, United States - 17_EM | ecosystem: Host-associated > Plants > Roots > Unclassified | place... | reverse complement strand
AACAATGTAGTGATAAAGGAGATAGTACATGAAGAAGACAGAAAGGCTGTCAAAACATTGTTAATGATATTTTCCGCCAAATGAAATCATGATATATTGTGAATATGCCCATGGCAAAATGAGTGTCAACGGAGCGTCAACGATTTTTGGTGCTGTAAGTCGGGTAATAAAAATGCATTTTGGTAGTGAATATACATAATAGCAGTTTTGGCATCCCTTATAGGGAAAAAAGAACACAACACGCTCCCTGCCGCATCTTGAAAATGAGCGTCCGCGGAGCGTCCACGATTTTTGGTCCTGTAAGTCAGGTAATAAAAACGCGACTTGGTAGTGAATACACATAATCAAAGTATTGGCGTCCTTTATAGACAAAAGAGTGAGAAACACCCTCCCTGCTCCATCTTGAAAATGAGCGTCAACGGAGCGTCAACGATTTTTGGTCCTATATGTCAGGTAATAAAAACGCAACTTGGTAGTCAATACACATAATCGATGTGTTGGCATCCTCTATAGGCAAAACAGAATGCAACACGCTCCCTGCCCCATCTTCAAAATGAGCGTCAACGGAGCGTCAACGATTGTTGGTCCTGTAAGTTGGGTAATACAAACGCGACATGGTAGTGAATACACATAATCGAAGCGTTGGCGTCCTTTATAGGCAAAAGAGAATGAAACACGCTCCCTGCCCCATCTTCAAAATGAGCGTCAACGGAGCGTTAATGATTTTTGGTCTTGCATCTCGGGTAATCTAAATGGCTCTTGATCGCAGACACCTATAAACGAGGAATTGGCCGCTATGATAGGCAGATAAGCAAGAGTTATTCGTGCGACAGCCTCCCAGGCAGTCACAACTCGTTTCATGAACAATGCCGCAACCAAGAGTTCATGAGCGTTTCAGCCTACAGAAACGGTCAAAACATCGTATACAGGCAATATCGGACACATCACACATTGACTGCCCATGATGAAACGCCAAATATCGTTGATGCTCAGTTGACACTCATTTTCAAAATGGGGCCGGGAGCGTGCGGCTTGCTTTTTTGCCAATAAAGGCAGCCTGTGTGTCGATTATGGATAGCAATGACCAAATCACATTTTAATTACTTGACTTACAAGACCTAAAATTGTTGACGCTCTGTTGACGCTCAGTTTTAGAATTTGGCCGGAAGGGTGTCTCTCCTGTTTTTGAGTATAATGGCAGTCAATACAACTCAAACAGTCAATGATATCCCAAAGTCAATATTTTGCAATTAACAGTAGGATATCTAAATGCGACCATAAATAGAAAAACCCGAAATGCAGAACCGGACATTGGAACCGATGGGTGTAGCCAAACCCGGCAAAACCTGCGGGTTGACGGGTATGGGTCCAGGTTTGGCCCGCCAAGACTCAGCGGGTCAGGTTTCTGGATGGTTCCGGAACCGAACTGACCCGGTTTTGCAGGCCCAACCCGGACCGCTGGCGGGTTACCTGGACCTGTTGCTTACACTAGTTCTGAGTCAGGCCAGCCCGGCAACAGGACATACAGCTGATGAATTTACTTCATTAGATGTCGGCCGGCAGTAGTAATCATCAAGATCATGTAAGAAGATCTCACTCGAGTCATTTCCGATATATGACACAACTGTTCTGACATTAGAACTCTGATTAACATTCAAAATTACAGAGAGAAAGGATATATTTATACAGTATAGTGTGTCTAACAAATGACCTTTGTGACTATTTCTATCAGATATGAAGATTACTTTGGTTGAACGTCTAGAGGCGTACTGCGATGAAGCATCCTAACAATGTTTCCTGATGGCTCATCTGGCTGCAACTTGTCTCCAGTCTAAGTGAGCCACTGTGTGTAGTCCTCATGAGCCAACAGATTGAGGTGAATTATTGACATTGTGATGTTCGGTCAATTCATCAAGCCCTGCAGAACTCTCATTCAGGCCACTCTAGAGTGTTGATGGAGATTACTTGGGTGATTATCATAACCACCAGGACCCGTATTTGGTAACCCTGTGTAATGTACTCCATTTTGCACTCCCAGGACAACATGTAGAATTTCCAGCCACTGCTCATTCAATTCCCAGAACTTCTGAGTTATCGCAGTATGGTTTGCAGGTGTCAGATATAGGCCAGTCCAGCCCACTCTGGGTGTAGTTATGAATACAGAGGGATTTTGTGAATCCCTGAAGTTGAGCTGCATTTCTGTGCGTTCTTCATTGTCCTGTTCCGCACACATGCGGAATATCTCCACAGGATCTGCAAACACTTGGTTAGCCACCACTTCAAATGACATACTGGCCAGGATGAAGACAAAATCACACCACCTGTTGGGGAAGAGGCGCACTGGGGAGTGCATTTTCATTTCTCTCTTGTTCAGAAAGGAACACCCCTCTTGATGCATCGTCCTTGTCAGGTTCAGGATACACTGCCGGTTCATTGACAAGCATTGGCAGAAATGTCACTCTCAGCTATTGGAAAATCGGAGTATCCACCCAAGTATCAAGTGGCCGTTCATTGTACCATTGTCCAGAAACATTGTTGCGATCCACTGTGTCCCCCAACACTAATGTCAACCATGCAAGCTGCCATCTATGAACCCTCCATGCTCCTAAAGCACTCCATGAAGTGTATCTCTACATCAGGGTTCCAGATTTGTTTGCACTTCCTCTGTCCACTCAAGTTATGGGAGGTGTGATTTCTCCATTGGGATCCAAATGAGTGGGTATCCATTGGCTAGTTTCGATTCCGACCACCTCCTTATCATGCAACACTTTGCAATCTGTGACATCCGGTGAGCCCCATTCTGTTGAACTTTTTCATCTGCTGTCCGAGGAGCATGCATCCAACTTTTCACAGCAGAATCCAATGCCTCTGCACCACCCATTTCCATCGCTGTATCATTCTCTGCAACTTCAGGTGCACCTGAATACAACCACATCATCTGATAACACTAGTCATAAAGTCAACGGAATCCCATTGTAGCTGTGACTTGAAGGTCGAATTCAATTCTCGCTTTCATTGCAATTTTGCTGCCCACACTGTTTTTAGTCATATATGGATTGGACTCATCAAAAATCCCAAAACTACATGAATGGTATGAAAGTTGGTTGTTGCTTGATGATTTCGCTCAGGATGTTAATATGTCATATACAACAAGGTGGATATTCCATCGGTTTTCTGGCTCGTCAATACCGGTGTTCAGATACTCATGGGTGATATCTGGATTATCCGCAGGCGACATGTTCATCAGTTTGAAATCGGTTCGACAGGACATCTCATTGCTGACCATTGTCAATGTCTCTGCCACCTGCAGCATTTTGACCCCCAGGATTGCTTCAAGGGCTGATCTAAGTGCTGGATGCCCCTGATGTGGAGTTGTCTAAATCTCTAAAAGGTGGTGGGGTGCTGAATTTAGTCTCTGCAGCTAATACCACTCCCGTTCTTCACCAGTAATCCCAGGATTGTCGTTATGTGCCATATTCACCCAATCTTCCACGGTATACCACCACAAAATTGGTGGTGGCCACCCCTTGAAACCCTTTGCTGTCATCTTTCGATTGGCAAATCGGACGTGTATTTACTAGCCCCACTGCCTTATCGACACACTCATTTTCAAATGTGTTGTTGAGTGTATTGCACAAAGTATTCAACGCAGAACTGCTATTATCGGAATCATGAACCTCCGCACCATCCTGCCCTTGCTCCTGATCCTCTTTGACCACATTGTCGGTTTACGTTTCGTCCTCAATGATCTCTTTCAGTTCATTCGATGTCTGCTGGGCAGATGGGCTCATACACTGGCGCTCCTGATATCTGGCGCAGTATTAAGTATGTCACAGACAAGCAACTATCGGAACAAATATATATGGATGAAATACAATCAATTCTAATCTTTCAATCAGAAGTTACATTTATACAAGTATGATTCTCTTACCCACCATCCTCCTCTCCCTCCTCTTGTCCACTCTCTTCAGATCTTTCCAATGTCCAGGTATACTGATTAGCAGTTGGGCACATCTAGCTTTAACACAGCTAGCTGGGATTACATTTGCTGGTCTAATTACGTGCTCAACATTCATCTATCCTGCAGCTCTCATGATTTCTATCACAACTATTTTCGGATTGTGTCCGAGTTTCGACTTGCAAGTATTTGATTGGCAACAGTTGTATGAAATGTTGCTATATATGGGCTCATTTATCATTTGCTGATGTGTACATAATCCAATACAATCTTTTTCCAATTCTTCCTGCTCCCAGATAAACTTCAACATTGATGTTAGAATGGATGGGTCTTTCGGGCCTCTGTTTTTGTCAATGAAATCAATCAGTTCCTACCAGTGCGTCACATCTGTATATGAGGCTTGGAGATGTTGGGGGGATATATCATTAAGATTGCCATTCAACCTCCCGCAAATCACAAACATGAATGGTCTATCTGGCAACTCTGGAAGGTTACTTCTCATGTTTTTCCCCACAGGCTCTCCCAAATCTGTCACTGGTAGCTTAATGCCCCTTCTTTCCTTTAGTGTTACCTCCTGAATTTCGCTTGCACATTTCTGACAACACTTCCCAACATACTGCCACCAAACCAATTGAGCATTGTCAAAATTATCCAATGGCCGCCAGTTCTCGAATGTTGCCAAAAAATCTGGAACTTTAGTCTTGATGTGCAGCAGTCCATCTCGAAGCAGTTTCAAACAGTTCTGCCCCCAGATCATTGATGAATATTCTGTCTCTATAATCCCTGCCACCAATACTTTCTTCCACTTGTTGAATGCACTGTAGTTGGCCTGCCCCATTGTGTTGGCAAATTGCATCCAGGAGAATTTCATTTGCTTCAGGCTGATTGGGGGTTTGCACTCTGCACTGCCCAAGTCCGACGAATGATTTGTTACATTATATGCATCAGATTCATTGGAGGAAATCACCCGCAATGGGGGCAAGTCTGCAATCTGCGCAACACTGATTTTGCATGGTTCCACTGGTGGCTGAAATCATTTCTTTGGAAGGCTGATGGGGGGTCTCCCAGGTGCACTTGATGGAAGTCCAGGTGGAGGAGTTGTGCTGGAAGATGTTGGCCCATTGACTGGATTGTTTTCCAGTGGTACTGGATACACTCTCAGTGCACCTGCAGAAAATGGCCCATGTCCTGGGATCTGCTGAGGGGGGAACATTTGAGACCCTTCATGACCACCTTGGTGGAGGTGATATCCTTGCCACTGTGGCCAATAACTTGAATATTTTGGGGATGCACTGGTGGTTGGTTACGAACTGTGTATCATGTTCAATGGAGAATGGTGATAAAATGGGGGAGGGCCTGGAAAAAACTACTAAGCAGGTGAGTAACCATATGCATATGCCGGATGATATGGATTGTGTAAAGCCGACATGTGACCCAAGGCCAGATCAGAGCCAGTGTATACAGGACACTACAGTGGTACTTAGATCTGTCCCGAAAACGGTGTAAAGGCACATATCCTGAATTGTGCCAATGAATAGGAATTGATACTAGATGGTTGCAAATGTGGACTGGAGTGATCTTTAGGGAAGTTGAATAGTCAGGTTTTTGTTACAGATCTCAGTGCAGTAGTGGTGACCTATATACACTGGCGCTTACCCGGCCTTGGGTCACATGTCACCATTACAGATTGGTGTGTTTCCCAGATCAACTGTCTTTGCCAGTGGCAGATCATGAACTATTATCTGAGGAGCCTGAAGTGTCTGCAGGGAGTTGTTGCAGGCCAAATTGAACACCCAGTGGACCCATATTCACTGTCTTCAGTGGAGATCCATTCAGCGTCATCCTCTGTGATCACAGATGGTAGTTAACTACTATAGATGCAAGATGCGACGTAGAATAAATCAGAGTATAGTTGAGTGTATTGCGTGTAGCATTGACCTTCGGTAGAATAAAGGGCTTCATATATTTCATTCTGTTGTCATGAACGGTGGTGTTTCACTATACCTTTGATTCATGAAACAACCCCTCTTGAGAAAACGAAGTGTAACTTACCCACGTCCCGCCTCTTTTTGTTATACGCTAGAAGTCATACACTAGGATCATTGATAGATGTTAACCTTTGTATGCTTCAATGACTTTAATGGTCATAGAAGGGATATAATATGATTCCTCCAGGAGCCCAACAAGAACTATATCCAGTATGAAGGTTAGCATGAGTGGGGATATTGCATATATATTGTATGTGTATGACCTTGCAACCTCATTCAATTGGAGGCCTGTGTGTCGAGCAGCAACAGTGATATCTTTCAATTGTGCTCCTTGTCTAAACCTCGTTGGTCCCCTCAGGATCCACCCTCCAGTCAAGGATCATTACTGAAGAAACCATCCTAAGATCCTATCAGTTCTGGATGATCATTGTGCAGCCATACAGCTACTTTGGAAACTCACCTATTCATTGTGTTAAGACAATCTACTGTGATTATCAGCTGCTTGGAGGCTTGAGCTTAGGTAAAGCTGACTTGCTCACGATGAGATGGTATAAGGTCCCTTGTGACGATCAGTGATGATGAAAGAATGCTTCTCTTCTCTGCCAATGATTTTCAGCAGACGAGGTGCATACTGACTGTGTGGGATATGATAGATATATTCACGTTTGCGAAGAAAACAGTTCGTAAGGTGACTATACTTGACCCCTTTCCTGAGTTTGGGGGGGTGCAATGCGGCTGTGAATGTGATATACTAACCACATTTAGATTGCGTTAAAAGTAATATCCCTGAGGCTCAATATCACCCCCTGCAGCGTCATTTTGATTCATCCGAATATGTGTTCACTGACCATTTCTCATATATGGTCAACACTCTCCAGAAGCATGTGGAGTACATTAGCTGTGAAGAGAAATTAGTCAACCTGAACCGACTCAAGGCTCACTATTGATAATATCACCCAATATGGATATATAGAGGGCAATTACCAAATGGTATATTACCACCTGCAGGATGGGATTCACCAGAGCCATCATGGTTCGACTGCAGTTGGTCCACCTGAATTGCCATCAATGAGCTTCTTGACCAATGATCTACTTATAGACAATGTACCTGGTGTACCACAACCTGAAGATCCTCCAGACGAAGAACCTATATACCCCCAGAAGCCTGATCTGACATGTACTCTTGATCCAACAAGACTAAGACTCATTGGCAGGTAGTTGGAGTGGAAAATAAATGGGGGGAAAGCATATGGCAAAGCAACTGGATTGTACAACAAGCATCACAAGTACTCAGAACAACGAAATTCATGGCATCCATTACGGTCAGCACAGGACATTACACAGGTTCAATTATTTAGCCAGCAAATGAAAACATGCATATATCAATATCTGAGGTGTGCACTGGACACCTTCAAAATCGAATCCCGATCAGCAGATGCCCGGTGCATGCTTCTCTCTGAACTACATTGTGGGCTTAGCAACAATTGTTGGATTAAGATTATTCGCATATTATGAGAACCTTATACTACAGGGATAATTTCAAATATGTTCAGGTTGTTTTGATACATCTCTCATTTCAGGTACACCATGATTTTGAACCTACATATCTCGCTGACTCACAAAATTGCATTATATATAGCGAGTCGAGCACAGGTGATTGGTGGTGGGTTACGGAAGATTATGTTCCTGGCAGAGGGATCATTGTAGTAGTCAGTTTTGAATCCATCACGACTCACTTGAAAAATATTTTGGGCAATCATCATGCTTGTCCGTGGTAGCTCACCATTAGTAATATTCGAACCGATATCTGCAGCACACATAAAAAGTCTCTGGAGATTCTCATTAGGCTGGTCTTGTCTCCCCGAACAGGGGTGAAATAGACACATGAGGCATGGTAGTCCGCTGTTGGAACTGTGCTGTCCCGACACTCGAATGTTATCATAACTGGTCGCAGCTTGAAATGGCACTGTGCTGGTTGATTTCAGAGACAATGATACCCACTTTTGGCTGCCTGGGTCAAGGATTATCCAGAACAAGTCATGGTTGTTTAGGTCTCATATGGCTGATGCCAGATGTGTGAAAATCCCAAATGTGTGCCGATGGGGCTTTCCACCTTTTGACTGTGTAATGACTCAAGAGATCAGCATATTCACTCCGAGCTTCTGGACGAAACTATTAATAACGTTCTGCACATTCTTGCCGTTCATCCAATTTGTAACCAGTTCAGGCAATACTGTATCAGCAATGTCTATTGACTTTGGCAGCTTGATCAATTGCATCAGCTGCTCTAGTGTTTAGTTAAACAATGATTGCACTGTCTGCTCAAATACCTAAAAGCTAGAAATGTCGATGATCGATTTGACAATAGATTAACATCAGTACCACAAGATCTAGGCTTTCAGTGCTTCTCTATTCCATTCAATGTATGGAAAAGCAGCTCCTGACAGGGAAAAGACATCCGGGACATGATGAGTACTCTGGCAGTTATTTGTGCTCCAATTGTTGAATGTTCTAAGGATGATGGGAAAACTGTGGCAAAAAGAACCTCTGATGAAATGGTAATGTGAGCAGTGCAGGCATTATTTGAATTCTCTCTACATGTTAGCCAACAAAATCACTCCAATCTGTCTCTCCCAATGCTTGACGATGCACTGAAGGCATTTCCCCAGAAGAACGGAGCTTTTTGAGAATAGAAAATGTTGACCACTGTGAAGGCCACAGTAGATGAATGGTCAGCAAGAGAATGCCATTGGTTGCGAGAACACAAGATTCATAAAATCCGTTCTGCAATAGAGAGTCAGGTGTATGCGGCTGAAACGGTTACTACAACACAATGAAGGCAATTTCATGTACATCGGAATAGAGTCCAACAAGCAGTGACGAGATGGACAGATGCTGATCGGCAGAGGGCATAGGTGCAATTGGAGTGCAAAATCAACCCAGCAACACCTGTTCAATGGCATTGTTTTGATCAATTTCTCCATCAACATGAGTGATATCCATTGCAGGGAGTCGGGATTAAGGCAACCGGTGCTGGAAGCACATTCCCCAAAACACTTGCTCACATGAACATTGCTGGAGAAGAAGAGGTCTACGGGCCGGCAAACATAACCATCAACAAGCATGTGGAATTTTAGCTCCAACTATGTGACACTGAAACTGAAGTCACCACCGGGAGTAACCCTGATACCGACAGCATTGTCAATCAGCTCGAGAACGAGATTGATCTTATCACTTCAATTCAGCACACAGAGTTAGTGCTAGCAACCGGTCTGGACCGGCGTGTCTGGTCCGGGTCCAGGTCGGAACCAATCTGTCGCCAAATACGACGTCTGTGTTGTCGATACACCTGAACTGTCAATTCACGTACGCTTCGATGGACACATCCCAACCCGTCAGAATTGGGCAGGTAGTAAGCGGGTTGTCAAGTGGCTCCGTCTGTTGATTTATATAATGCTCTTGGTTTGGCTGTTTGATAATTGTACTTCATCAAAATGACATAATTAACGTCCAGAAATTCCTTTTGATCACTTTGCTGGTAGCAACATCGTTTATTTTGGAATCAATGTTTGGCCTTTTGTGTTCTGTATTTAGGAGTACTAAGGCAGTGGATTGTACAGTTATGATCTCATATATCCACGCAATGCCTTCATTACCCGAAGTACAAGACCAAAAATCATTGAGGCTCTGTTGACACTCATTTTCAGAATGGAGCAGGAAGTGAGTCACTGTGGCTTTTGAAGCTTAAGGCAGCTAATACCATATTCATGGATGCCTGCAACCATTCGCCACTTGGATAACCCAAGATGCAAAGCCAAAAATCATTGACGCTCAGTTGACGCTCATTTTCAGAATGGGGCAATGACCATGTCGCTTTCTTTTTCGCCTATAAAGGCAGCCAATACATCGATCAAGCCTAATCACTACTAGATCACTTTGTAATTACCTGACTTAGAAGACTTAAAATGGTTGACACTCCATTGATGCTCATTTCCATGATGGGGTAACGAACATCTCACGCACTGTTGTGCCTCAAATGGCCGCCAATACATCACATATGAACTACAATCCCCAATCAACACTTAGATAACTCAAGATGCAAAGCCTTATATCGTTGACATTCGGATGACGCCGATTTCCAGAATGGGGCAGTGACCGTGTCGCTTGCTGTTTTGCGTATAACGGCAGCTGATACAACGGTTATGCTACACAGCGATTCAATCTCATTAAAATTACCTCGTTTACAAGACCAAAAATCATTGACCCTCCATCGACTCTGATTTTCAAGATGTGGTAGGGACTGTGTCGATATAATTTTTCCCTAGAAAGGCAGCCAATACTTTGATTATGGATAACCACGACCAAGTCAATTTTCAATTACCAGTCTTACTTGACCTAAAACTGTTGACACTCCGTTGCCGCTCATTTCGCCATGGGCATATCCTCAATATTGAATCATTTGATTTGGCGTAGTCTATCATTCACATTGTTCTGGCAGCCTTTCAAGCGTTTTCATTTACTTTCTCCTCGATCACTACATTGTTCTTTAATAATACATATAAATATATCCTTCAAAATATACTTTACAGTGTCCGCTAATTGTAGATACTAATAAACTCCAAAATCCCGTTCCTTTCAATGAATGCGCGTCATCACTTGCAGGTTCGCTCAATTGGCTGCTCTGGTCTTCAAAATGGATGTTAGCTGCATTACCACACAGCAGATAGTGTCCTAACCAGTGGATGTTCCTTCATTAGTCATCATATCTGGATCAAAATCTGTATCGTGCTGGCTATCCTGGGCAGATGCATCAAGTGTAAAAAATGGAGCGCAGGTGAGAGGAGTATGTGAATATATATATCTGGCCGGCAAATTGACTATTTATGAATGTTGAACTGTGGCATTGTTACTGGGTGGCGCGGGTGGTGTTCTGGGTAATAGCGGCATTCCAGGCAGAGGTGGCGTCGGCTCTGGAGTCGGCTGTCAGCGTCGGTCACGTGGAGATGCACCTGTTTGTTCGAGTCTCCAGCGTGTCTCCGGATTCTGTGTGGTGCCATTTTGGCCAGGAAGGCATCTGTCCGTCTGGTTTCAACCAAGCATGGCCGGTGTATTTCTATGGCAGCCTTCACCATTGGATGCCGCACACACTCAACACCCCGCTTCTTCACTTCTCGGACCTTGGCGTGAGGTTTCTTCATCAGAGAATACAATTCCTCCATGATGGTGGGTGAACACGTGCCGTTGGCCATTTTGGCCATATTCAATGCGAGGCGCATGTCGGAAAGTTCCTGCTGTACCCGACCTCCTCGCCTTGCCATAGCAGCAGACATGTTGGAAACCAACAAAAAATGAGTTGGTGCTCTGACAATGATATTCGGCTATTACCTCGACCATATACGCTTCCATAGCCTACTCTAAGGTGATTGAAGCTTGCTTTGTCCGCTCACGGGGATGTTTATCACGAAGTTCATGTGCGAAGATCCCGGAGCTGACAACATCATGAGTTCCAGTTTCGCAGACTATGTAGACAAATGTGTTGGTCGACCATGGAGGTTTCCTGTTACGAGCGGCGATGAATTGGCCATGTCGCTCTCTGCGTACACCCGCTGTCCATGATACAGTCAATTGACGGCCATTCACCATGGTATAAAAATACTCACATCCAATTGCATGTTGCTTCGTATTCATGCTGCTTCTGGTCTTATGGACGATTTTGAAATGTGCATCCTGGGTGATATTTTTGGTGGCTACATTGGCAGCTTTGCAGTGGACTAACAGATGTCTGTGTTCTTGCTGTGTGCGAAGGAGTGAGGTATTAGATGAAGCGCCAGTCGATCGGCTGGCGTCAGATCCTTCCCCACATGGCTGAGGTGGTGGTGTATCCATGATTGGCTGGTGTGACATTGGAGAGGAAGATGATAACAACAAGAAGTGGGAAGTCCTGAGGAATATATAGTGAGCTTCATGTCAGAATGGCATAAGTAGCAGCCAACTTGTACATTATACTCAACACGAATCCTGCTGGGTATGACTGCAGGTTGCTGGGGTTTCCCACCTTCTGGCGATTTGCATTCAGTCGGTCCGATGGTGTGTGTTTGACTCCAGGGATAAATTCAGGCATACGACAGCTGAAACCACATGATTGTCGCATATAAATAGCACATTCTTTGAGGGAAAGGACGTCTGCTGATGTGTGTCTCAAATGATCCCTGGGATAATACATGAAACTGACGCTAATAATCCAGTGATGATGTATGGTTAGCCTAACTATTCCCGTTTTATTGACAGTTAAAAGGCAGATTTTGCTTTGTTCAAGTTGAGTAAACATTCCAACCTTGACCTAAAAGACGCAGCTTGCCTCCATATTGTCCATATCTTGCAACATACAACATCTCGCCCAACAACAAAGTCAACTCAAACTACATCTGTCAATGCTCCGAAAAGAAGCTTTGTGCCACTTCCGGCAGGCGAATACAGCAATTCGACAAAGTCGTCCACACAACGACGTCATCAAGTGAATGAAGGCAAGAGCGGCTTTGAAGCAGAAAGATTCCAAGCCCTTGGGGCATTGTGCAGCTTGCGATGCAAAAAGAAACTTGCGGCCGAGAAACGACAAGCAATGCACTGCTTAAGCAATGATGAGAAAGCAAAATGGATTGAGGAATATGTTGAGAGAGAAACCACTGTGGCATGATAGCTAGTTGAAGGTGCAGAGGCAGCGATTAGGCAGGAACAGGAAGACACCGGGACAGCTGAACACGTGGAATTGACTACCCGAGAGCCTGAAAAGAGGTTTGAGGAAATGATGGTGGCAATCATAGTCAGTCTGAGCGATCTTGCAAGTTCCAACGATGGAGAGGATGGCGAAGGTGAGGATGATGGAGAGACAGAGCAGGGTAGGCGGAGCCAAGATGACGAACCCGGCCGGGTGATGGGCACGATCTCCAAAACCGTACAACAGTGCATGGAGAGGTTTCGGTAGAAGGAGATGAAGTTTGACGAATCAACACAACTGGGATGGGGGGAGGCAGCCGAATACTTCCTAGAAAGAGATAAGATGTACGGCACAACTGAATCAACGGTTCCGGCAGTCGTAAAACCACCAATGGATGATGATACAGCTGCACCTGCACCTACAGCATGTGAAGAGCTTATGGAGTGTCTTGATATTGTCCGCGGAATATTGCAAATGCCACAATGAACTCCTCAACCAGGAAGTAGTCATATTAGGCAAGGTTCTGGGAAACGACAGTCAGACAGAGGTATAGCCGGTCTTGCACCCACCACAGAGCCCTATTCATCGCCTATTCAGAATGCGAAACCATTTGAACCTGTAAGCTTTTGCACCGGCACAGAGCCTCCCCAGCTAACTACCATATAGAAATCTGATTCGGACAAAGACGTGGTGACAGCTCCTGTGTCATTAGATGAATAGATAGGCAAATCGGTACCTTTGACGTCACATATCGGTGAAAACCATTTGTTGTACCAATTTTGCTACGTGTCAGCGTTTGCTTGATTAGAGTGACCAAATTGTGAGATGTGATGATTGATCTCTACAGGTGTAATGGTCGAATGCACAATGGGAATGTTCTGGAATCCAAATGATCTTCTAAGACGGCAAATAAGCTCGATTCCAGTGTACCTATTACTGTTAAGTGAGAAAGCAAAAGCTATATTTGTGACAAAATATACTAACAAAATTCAAGTGAGTGATGTCACACGAGTCATAGCAGGAGCGGTCCGTGCTCAATACGAATCAGTCTGTATGACAACCGTCATGCTGAATTTATCCACCCATCCAACTGCATAACTCTCCGCACAGACCTGGTGCACATGATTCAGATATTTGAAATTGCTTATGGTACATCATGGAAATCAAGGAGAAGGAGCTGGATGAGGAAAGGTGAGCCAGTCGAGGGATATTAATTAAAAACTAGTCAAATGATCTACAGGTCATAATTTGAAGGCCGAAAGTGCCGGAATGTAAAAGGGCAACATCTTTACTCACTCACATAACGTGGAAAGCGGTTGATCCGAATTTTAGATGCCATAAAGCCTCTGAATGCAATTGATAATACTTAGAAACGCAATTTTAGATGTCAGTAATGAATATGCAATTTGTTGCATATAATGATTGAGTGCATGAAGGCTGTTTCGATGTGTTTAATGTAAGCGTCAACAGAGCATCAACGATTTTCAGTCTTACACATTCCACAATCAAAGGTCTCCATTGTCTCATCCTTGCAAAGGAAAAGTGTCGGTTGGCATTATAGCCAAAAAGCGAAATGGCATGCTCCTTGCCCCATCCTAAACATCATCATGAACGGAGGGTCTACAATATTTCGTCATACACATTTGACAATCAATGGGCTGCATGATCACCTGCTGCCAAAGTTAATGGTTTTGTCGTCGTTATAGCTAGAAAGGCAAATGGCACATTTGTTGCCCCATCCTAGAAATGAGCGTCGATGGAGCATCACCGATTTCTGGCCTTGCATCTTGGAAAAGCCACGGGATGTGCAGAGACATTGAACCATAATCGGAATATCGGCTGCCGTTCTGGGCAAAAACGCTACGATAACATCGCAACTATGTCCTAACAATGAACGTCAACAAAGTGTCAACTAGTTTCGGCTTTGCATCGTGTGAAACCCAAGGGTTGTGCAGCAGAATTGACTCATAATCGAACTGTCGGCTGCCATTCTAGGCAAGAATGTTTCCAACACCAGCGCTAATATGTCCTGATAATGAGCATCAACGGAAGGTAAACAATTTTTGACCTTGCTCCCCAAAAAATGAAAGGGCTGTGCGGCGATATTCACCTAGAATCGAACTATCGGCTGCCACACTACGCAAAGAGAATTGCGGCGATATCGCTACTGTGTCCTAAAAATGTGAGTCAACGGAGCATGAACAATTTTTGGCCATGCTGCTTGGAAAATCCAGAAGGTGTGAGGGGACATTATTCCATAATCTTAATATCGGCCACCTTTCTAAGCAAAAATGCTTGGGACACCATTGCTACTATGTTCTAAAAATGCGCGTCAACGGAGCTTCAACAATTTTTAGCCTTGCATGTTGGAAAATCGAAGTGCTGGGAGGCGACATTAACCCAAAATCAAACTACCGGCCACATTCCTAGGCAAAATGGCTTCGGACAACATCGCAACTAGGTCCAAAACATCAGCGTCAACAGAGCCTCAACGGAGCGTTAACTATTTTCGATCATGCAACTTGCAACATCGAAGTGATGTGCATTGACATACACACTTAATCAATGTATAGGCTGCCTTTGTGGGTAAAAATGCCAGTAACAATGCCGCAACTGCCCCGTGAAAATCTGTGTCAGCGGAGTGGCAACACTTTATGTGGGGCTCAGTAGGCATCACAGCAACGCAATACCTTGCAACGTTCGTAAACGGAGTTTTTCACAGTCAGTCTTGTCTGTATAACCATGTATACAACTTCACAACTATGCATGGAATGACTCTCAGGTCTTACTTTTGTCGTTCGTGTAGCTCAAGAGTCAATACTTAAGCACCAGTGTTCTACTCAACAATAATGTAATATTTGACAGTCACTCAACTTGAATTACACAGTTTTCAAATTCCTACAACCATGTCGGATACCCGATCTATAAATACCTCGTTGCTGGAGGTTATGACATGTTCCAAAAATCAACCTGTCTTTATTCGCAATTTGAGCGACCTTACTTTACAAATCACATTCGAGGCTTCGTGGGCTTCTATAAATGTTGGCTCGAAACATCCTATTGGATGGAGTAAATCTAGAGAAGTGCCATCGTGACGCTTCTACTTGTACTGCGGAATTGATGAGATTGGCAGCCATGGCATCATTTGTATCGTTTGTCATCAAGTTCTTCGCCATCCATCAGAACATGGAACCAACTCAATTCAGAAACACTTGCTGGAAAGAGCTCACACCGCGAAGTTTAACAGATTGACTGAGTCGGAGGTTTCTGAATCGAGTAGTACAACCATTGATGAAACCACTTTTGCCATATGGAAGAGACAAGGTAGTCGTGGAATTACAATAGTAAGCTCGCAAAAGAAATTGATATTTGACAGTTAGATCTTACATATATTAACACAATTGACAGACAGAACTCTGTAAACTGGCAGCAAAGGACTACCTAACTGCCGAATTTCACCATGATACCTCGAATTACTACCTCATGTCAGGATTTGATTTGGCTCACATTCCATGGAATGCTATATCAAACCCTGAGCTGTTTCAGTCATTTAAGGTATAACCCGGCGACCTGGTGCTGCCATCCGCCAGAACCCTTGGCAACATTTGCCAGAAAGAATACTCACCGACAGTGGATGCAATTAAGATGCAATTGCCATCAAGATATAAAGTTAGCTTAGCTTTAGATGGGTGGACATCAAGTAACGAATTAGCAATAACATCAGCCATGGCATACTATATAGATCGAAATTGAGCATTGCAAGAAGTAAAACTCGCATTCCACATGGTTGATAGCCTGTTCTTTGCCTATTTCGAATGCTAATTGAGAATAATAGGTCAAAGGTCAACCTACTGGAGCAAGGCTAGCCATACATTTGAAGGAGGTTCAGGATTGTTTTGAGCATACTGACAGCCGTTTACTTGGATCTATGACCCAGAATGCTTCTTCAAATTACTTGATGACTCGGAAACTGCAATCCACTCTTGAAGCCTCGGGAATTTGTTGGCCTGCAATGAGAAACCACATACCGTGCTTGGCACATGTCATTCGGCTTGCTTTAGGTGCGTTCATGAACAATCTTGGTGTAAGAGGCCATACCAGGTCTTGGGAAACTCATGAGCGCGATCAATAATTTGGAGAGAATGCAAGCACAAACATTGGGAAGAGTCAAAGACTGCGAGAAGGAGGAAATGCTTGAATCAACAAGGTGTCGGCTATGCGACCAGGTTTGGCAAATATAATTGAGAAAGTAAGTATTTCAAGATATTTTGGAAGACCTGAAACTGACCTTCATATAGCAGAGAATGCTTGCTGTGTTGATTATGATGACACCAGGTCGTCGAAACAAGTTCATTGACTGTCAATAGGCCAAAGTACGAATGGTGGTACTACCTACTATGGATGTGAAAACACAGTGGAATTCGTCATTGGAGTTGCTTGAGTGAGCCTACCAATTACGAAAATTCACCTGCTAGGGTCTGAAAAATCGAAACTTCAGCCATTACCGGCCACTCCTCACAATACAGGATGAATGGACCACAGTCAAGTAGGTCATGGAAGTTTTGTGGCCATTCCGATACTGGACCCTGTGGATGTCGAAAAGGCATACAGTGAATCTGCATTATGTCATCACTGACTCGTATGACATGTTTGATCATATGGGTGGCATTATGCGAGCTTTGGCTTAAAAGAAGACACAATGGATGCAAGACTTATACTTTGCCATAAAGGTTGCACGCCTGAAGCTGTCCAATTATTATTCCTAAATCACTCCAACGACTGGTCTGCATCTCATTTCGGCACATATCCTTGATCCTTTCCGGATGTTGTGATCATTTACGAAGTGGGACATGGCGATGGATATTAATCCCAACGATGAGACTTCTTATACTAACCAATACCAGCAGGCCTTTGGGAAGTATGTAGGTAACAAATACTGGGCTGAACATCGACAAATGTCCGTCAGCAAACCCAAAAATGTTCCGCATGGCAATATCTTCCCCTCTGCAAAGACTTCGGCACTTTGTCAATCGTCTGATGATCCATATGATTTGTTCAGCATTGATGTAGAATACTTAACACCAGAAAGCGTGGTTGAAACAACACCTGGACAAAGCAATCACGCTGCATGCTTATTGACAGCCGCAAGGCTCCATTTGAATTCACCGCCTGAAGCACCACAGCACTGGGGGCAAATTAATCCAAATCTTAATGATTACCACTCCATTCCAATAGAGATCAGCAGTACATCTTGGTTACCAGATATCACCGACTGGTGGTGCCAGCCGGAGGAAACGCACTCAGAGTTCCCCAATCTGTCCAATGTGGCATGCAACATAATCTCTATTATTTCACATGGTGTTGTAGTCGAGGCCAGTTGTTCCCTTGGGAGAGATGTGATCGGCTGGAGACAGTCTAAAACCACTGGCGAGATGCTGCAGGAAGAAGTCGTACTAAGGCAGTGTGCTAGAGCCAATGAGGGAATATTGGCGGGCGGTTAAGCCGCATTGGATATGATGGAAACTGAAACGACTTGGAATTGAAGAAAGAGGCGGAGGAAAGAAAATTGCACAGAATGGCCAAGGTCCACGACATTTTGGAGATGTGGCAGGGCAGCCAAAATCTATGTGCAACACAGAAGAAATCCCGCACTCAGAACAAGCAAATGACAGCTGTAAGAGACATTTCAGATACCGAAGAGATCAACAAAGCATCCTGGTCAATCTTTCAACATGATGGTCTGGCTGCATTTAAATTGTCAAAATGGTCATCTTTGCCACCAGCTTTGTCTGCAAAGGACCTCCCGGGAGGACACACTCAAGTATTAAACGTCCGCCGAATCAAACAGATTGACTGCCATCCTGCCAAAAGTGATGAGGATAGTGCACCTGAAAGCATTTCCGACACCAGAAATTGGCTTCACTGGAATGGTGACTTGCATAATCCAAACGACAGTGAAGAGGACTCTGAGGCAGATGATGAATCCGATATAGAGCCAGCCAATGCCATCAAGGCTCGGGAAAGCCCAGAGCACTGAGTTGTGAGTGCCACACCAAATGTTCCTGCATTAATTCAGCCAACACGGAGGTCAAGGAAACAGGCTGAACAGGGGTTGATGACTATTATCGTAATGGCAAAAAAGAGGAATAAGGGACACAATAAAACGTAGGACAGATTGGGTCGATATGTTTTCACCTGGTTCTATAAGTTGCTTGACCAAGATTGACATTTATAGCAATATAATCGGTGAATATTGAGCAGTCGCATGAGGATAATTGTTCATAAATAAAACTCTAGCTGGCGAAATGTAATATTCAGCGAGATATATCAATTTTGGTAGAATGTGAGAGGCCTGAGCAAGAATAGTACTGGGCTCGGCTTTGTCAACGGGTTAAGTCTCAATCACACCGAAAGGTACCCAATAAGTCCGAATATATTTTTATCTCATTATTGGTGGCAGCAGATATTGACTATATAATATATTGAAATGGGCATTGACGGAGTGTCATCGAGGTTTGGTCTTGTGTCCTGGGTAATCACACTGCTGATAGGTTGCAGACAGTCATAAACACATTTTTGGCTGCCTGTACAGACAAAACAGACTGCGATACCCTCCCTGCCCCATCTCGAGAATGAGAGTCAACGCAGCGTCAACGATTGTTGGTCGTGTATCTTGGGGTATCTTGGGTAATCTGTAGGGCAAGGGGTTGGAGACAGTCGTAAACAAAATATCGGCCGTCTTTATAGGAAAAAGAGGAAACAAGATGCTCGCTGCCCCATCTTGAAGATGAGCGTCAACGGTGCATTAAAGATTGTTGGTTATGTATCTTGGGTACTCTGTTCGGCAACAGGTTGCAGACAGTCAAGAACAAAGTATTGGCCGCCATTATAGGAAAAAGGGAAAGGACATGCTCCCTGTCCCATCTTGAAAATGAGGGTCACCAGAGCGTCAACAATTGTCAACCTTCCATCATAGTTAATCATAGTGCGATGTGGCCGTGATTGTCTATATAAATCATTTTGACTGTTTTTGTACGTCAAAAGGCTCAAGAACACCTAGTTGTAGCTGTGTAAATGAAATAAGTTGTTATCGTCCCGGAGGATGTGGCGGGAATATCCTGTGCAAATTCGCCCACAAATGCTGCCATATCCTTGTGTATTGATGGTTGTGATCAAGTACCACTCATATTACCAAAAATGCAAGACCAAAAATGGTTGACGCTCCATTGATGCTCATTTTCAAGATGGGGTAGTGTAAAGGCATACGCCAGTGTATGGCCTCGTAGGAAGGAATATCAGTAGATACGGTTGCACACGTGGATGTCAATATTGTAGAGTAGTATAACGATAGGATTATCGCTCGAGATCTAAGGCTTGTGGCAAGCCGACTATATAAAGGGAGTGTTACCCGGCCCTGGACACGTCACGTGCAGCCGTGCCGTTACATTATCCCCCTCTTCAGGTGCAGACCCCTGGGCTGTATAAACCCGTCCAAGAGTGGGAAAGGAAAGGACACAATCAAACAACTGTTCAACGTACGGAAACGTATGAACCCGTAAGTCCCACAACCGATCAATACCGTATGGTTGCAATTCGGCGGATCCGGCGCACGGGGAAACTCCACCTCCACTTGATCTATCTCCGGAGGTGGTACAATCCCGTGCCGACGCCATTTGTGCTGGGCCAAGATCCAAAGAAGTAAACAAGTAAACAGAAGAGAAAGAGAAAGAAGGAACATTCAAAGTAACACCGTCCTCCATATCTCCACTGCCGCAATGGCCCGCATCTGACCATCCAATCTCACAGTCGTAACACGTATCAAGTGTAGGTCATCGTCGGAATTAGACGCAATGATCTCGGTGAGATCCCCAATCATGGTATGAGCCTCGTCTTGACTCGGCTGCATCGATGGTGGCTTCCGCTCGCTGCTGGTCATCATCGCCATCACCATTGCCATTGCCATTGCCATTGCCATTGCCATCGCCATCAGCAATTGCATTGGTATATCTAACTTGTAAGCATCCCAGTAACCGATCATACTCACCATATATATACAAGTGTGCTAGCACTCGAGCTCTCCCAATTCCTCGTGAACAACTTTGCAGGCCAAGCCTATCAGTTATCATTCTCGCTGCTTTGGAAGTCATACTCGTGCTCAGTCAGCACGGATGAAGTGGGCTTGACTTCTCGGCATGGATTGTAGCTTCTGCTCTCGGTATCATAGCCGTCGGTGACAGTCAATCATATATGACCTTGTACCTATCTCGGACTCTCCTCATGAAATGGACATTCATGCAATATATATATCCAGGCGCATTTGCGCTCTACCGAGCCCTCATGAATAGCTTGGTCGGCCAGTCTTGATGTATCTGAGATCATCCCTTGCAGCCGGTGGCTCTCACACGGTGACCGTCAGTAGTTATATTCATCCTCCTTCAGCATCGGCCAAGCAGGCTTATAGCCCTCAGTATGGTCGTTCCACATCCAGTTCGGTAAACATTCCAGTCGGTTCCTTCGGTAGAGGGCTCCCAATAATCCACTTATTCAATCCCAATATTGAGACACTCGGCCATGATCTTGGTCGGTATGCTCAGTCATCATCTCTCGATAGTTGTCTCGACTGTCTCTCGCGATGCCGTTCAGTAAACCATTCGGTACATTTGGAGATCATTTTCGGGCTTGTTCACAACTGCTTCGGTAGACAAAATGCTGTTGTACGGTGTCCTGTTCGGAACTACTTCGGTAGACATAATTGCACTCGTTTGGCATAGATCAAGCGAATTTGATCATGTCATCATCTCTTCGGTGCTCATGCAGTCGCACTGATCATCCTCCAAGTCGGTGCACTTGTAGGTACACTTAACATCCGCCCTGTGCTCCGTGCGCTTATCATCTCCAATTGATGAGTACACTCGCCGGCTTTCCTCCGGGTATGCTTTCCGCTCCTTCTCCAGGTGTGCTTGTTGTCACTTGTCTGGGTATCCATATCATCGTTTTCTGAATTCACTTGTTGTTTCATCTCCAGTTGCATTGGTTGACTCTTCTCCACGTAAGCATGTTAACTAATGTCCAGCGGCGATTCTCTGCTGGTAAGTGCGCACCAAGGTGCTTCCTCCCAGCACTTCCGGTATGGTGATTGCTTGTAGTTTGGGTAGTTTTTGATTCCAGTACGGTCATCCCCCTTTTGTATGCTTTAGTTCTACAGATGACTAATCCATTCCGGCATCTTCGGGTGCCATATCGGTTGATTATGCTTGATTCTGAAGGTGATTTCAAGTGGGAGCTGTGTATCTCAGGATTGTCGAGATTGAGTCGGGAAGGCAGAGACTAAGTCGGGATCTCATTCGGGATTGTAACTTGGGCATGCGGCTTCTTGATTCATCTGTAGGTCTGTTTGCCATCACTTCTCTGGGTGCACTTTTCACCATTGCTAGCCTTCTTTATTGCTGAATGTGTTTCACGGTGCTTTGTTCCTGCACTTCCTGTACGGTGATTGTTCGTGTTAAGGGTTGTTGCGAATCTGGCACTGTCATCCCCCTCTTCCAAGATCATTGCTTCGCCAAAGATTGATCCTGTACAGGTTGTGCGGTATCGGCATTGTAGCTGTGACTTGGGATCTGATTCGGGATCGGATTCAGCATTGAAACTCGGGCATATAGTTGCATAATTCGGCATCTGTGAATAGTGCTCGGTACCGCACCCAGTGGACCCATGCCGCCGGAACACCGTATGTCTGCAATTCTGCGCTCAATTGCAACTTTGTAGCTTCATAAAGGAATGGAGATTGATTGTCATTCGTCTCCCGTGATCTGTCTCCTGAGATCCATCTCCTTTCATCCACCTCCTGTCATCCACCTCTGGTCATCCATTCAGATCCAGTCGCGATCTATTTCGGGCCACAATTCATCTGTTCGCAAATGATCTGTCTTCTGCCATTTGTTTCCACCCGGTGCGTTATTGCGCTCATATGGGCCGCATTCCGTGACTGCTCCTGTAGCTCTGGAAGCCCTCTAAAGGTCAAATTTACTGACCTCCGTAATGTCCGTCTTCCATTTACTCTTCATCGCAGTCCCATAATCCATCCGGTGAGATATCGTCCATCATAAGAAAATAACCACTCATCGATCCGTCCATATGGCATAGGATCTTTAAGTCCAAATGCAAATCCGTGATCCGGCCTCTTGGGCACGAGATCTTTATCCACGCAATTGCGTGAATACCGCTCTACTCAACTCAACTCAACTCAACTGGAAACTCTGTTCAACTCAACTCCGCTCAATTGTAATCCGCCCATATGGCAAATTGTAGCCAGGCTCCAAGTCGATTGCTTGGTAAGTTGACCGATGCGGCGTGAGTGTCTCCGCCTTGGCTTTGCTCAATTCCTCTACGGAATCTCCGTACATACCCAGGATATGTCCATCATTGTCTGTAGGCACCATCTTTGTTGTTGTGCCGGCTCCATCTGCAAACGTCAGTTCTCAATTCGTACTAGATATGGAGCGGTATGAAGGAATACCAAGCAGCCAGGATTTAAAACTGTTCGCCACAATAGGGCTACGCCCCGCCATCCAGTACTCCCTTCATGTCTCGGCGTGCTGGTAGCAGTCATTAAAGGTTTCCATGTGGACGCACTTCTGCCGCAACTAACGCCATTGCTCCCTGCTCGCCCGTCCAGTGCCTGGTGCCTATCTCACCCCTAGAGATGCTTTCCATGGTCACTCCCAGCAGCTCAATACGAACTCCCACTCTTAGGAAGAACGTCCAAACGACTTCCTCACTGGCCAGTTGATTGTCAACAGCAGTGGTTCCAAGTATTGAAATATCCGGAACAGCGCTGCCTCCTTTGGCACACGCCTCCTCCCTAGCCGTGATCCAGGTACATTCCCGGGGCATACCTGATGGCCTGCCCGGTCCACTGCCACCTCTGCCGCTCACCCTGGGGTTCACAGAGCCATAAGTCGAATGCTTTGCAAGTCGACGATAATTCTCCAGCTCACAGCGCGTCCACTGCAGCTGTCACCACTTGTACTACTAAGCTCATTCAGGGAATCACGTACTTGTCACACCCAATTGGGACTGACTGACAACCAAATACAGTCCATTCCTACATGGGGATACGACACATCAATTGAACCTCTGCACGCTTTAAATCAATGCTGAATCTGCTGGTCTCCTGAGAGTGCCCAGACGGTCCATCCAGTAGCCCCATGGATCCTGAGAATCCCGGCTACAAAATAAAAACCATCTACGTTGTATTCCTGAAAACCCTCTTCGTATGCCATCGTACGGGCACATATCCATATTCGCTTGTTGGCGTATGTTTGATGAAACTGAATAGAGTTGGCGCAGATGGCTCTCTCTCCTCACAACGATCCGATTCGGTCGTCCAATCAGGTGTCAAAGGTGACAATTGACCAAGGTGATGATTGACAAAGGTGATATTTGACAAAGGTAATCACGAATTGTATCTGCTAGTCACTTTAGAACATTCCGGGTTATTGTACTTCCCTTATGGAGCTACCACACGATCTGCGATCGCTGCACCACTATCTTCAACCGCGCCCATCGATAGACAAATGATGCCGGTACTCATATCAGTAATCATATCATTAATCATAGTTGATTCATTAATATGCTGACCGTATATAGCTGTAACGGCGACACGTGACCCGAGGCCGGGTAAGCGCCATTGTATATAGATCGCCTGGTACGACACTTAGATCAGTATCGAATATCTTACCACTATACTCTCCATCTATACTCACTCGCTCTGGTGCGCAACCGTATACCATCTCATACGTCTGCGGCTAGACGTAGGCGTACGCGTCCTTACATTATATTCGATTTTCAGTTATCGGATACGTTTCGCGCA
>Ga0307515_10005970_pt1 | contig 24534 bp, 27 predicted proteins | sample 17_EM_MG_FD_194513 | JGI IMG/M metagenome (GOLD analysis project Ga0307515, IMG submission 194513) | Populus trichocarpa ectomycorrhiza microbial communities from riparian zone in the Pacific Northwest, United States - 17_EM | ecosystem: Host-associated > Plants > Roots > Unclassified | place... | reverse complement strand
TTCTCCACCTTGCAAGTTCAAGATTCCCCCTTGGATGAACCAGGACTTACGCTGGAAGCAGAGTTGGCAATAGTTCCATCTGGCACCGTGCCGTCAATAAAAGTAACTCGGTGATTCAGCAGAGGCAAACTTACCAACCCAGATACGTACGAGGACAGAGAGTCCGTATTCCTTAGCGGCAGCGGTGGCGAAGTCAAAAGTAGTGCCTGTGGAAAACCTATTTATTGAGAACCCCAATCTTGAGATGGTCCTGTACGTACCACGATCGTTTCCATAGATCCTGAACCGCTTGTACCCGTTTTGCTTGGCGTTGGCGACGATGGAATTCTATTCAGCTGATAGTTAGGGTGGGTCCACCTCGGTCGCGATCGCAGTATCAAGATAAGCACACGAACCTGCACTCCGACACTGGCCATGAGCATTGAAACTGGAGATGCCAATCCCATAGAAATTGTTGGCGGTGAAAGCGGAGTAGACGAAGAGGAAGAGATCTACAATGAATTGCAGATGCATCGCGCAGGAATGGGGAGCTCTTATGGGCTATGGGGGGATTGCGGGGTGGCGAACTCGAAACGAAGGACTGGCAGCGACTTGGGGGTAAGGACGGTTTGCGGCACGCTATTTGAAGGTGCGTCGTTAGCCATCTGGTAGGGTAAACGGGTCGAGTGCTGTTCGACGCCCGACCCTCGAAGTCCCAATAAGCGGACTTTTTGGCGCAGAACATCCGAATTCCGCTTCATCCAAATTCCCCGGTACAGGGGTTGGACCTGCAAAAAGACATTTTTAACCGATTGAATATATGGACTGCACACAAGTGTCTGCATACTTGCCAGGGTCCTGGTCCAGCCTCATGCGCCACGCGTCACGCGCCAGGTCTGATGTCATACTACGTGCACAGGGTCGCAAGGATAATGATCAGCGAAAGTTTGGAAAGTGAGAGACGCCCTTGTATCCTCCCGGAGACGAACCAGTCGTCCAGAGGGCAGAGCTAGAGTTGGTTCACAAATAAGCTATCCGTGGACACCGCAGTCATCAAAATCAAGAGAATCATGCCCTGTGTGGTAGGAATCACAGTTGTCTTTTTCAGATCCAGAACCTTCTGGCCGCGGGGCCGAATCCGCATCGGAGAACACCAAAGAGTGGCGTCCCATCCGAGAGACGCGAGGATCTCGTCCGGGCCGAAGTGGGCGAGAACACGAACAAGAGACGCACATCCTAGAGAACTGAATGGTCCATAGAACGGAGGGTCGATCCAGAGTGTGTCAGGGTTTTTCGCCGGGATAGGAGAACACTCTACTGCGGTAAAAAGAACCCAGAGTTTAAAATTTAAACGCTCAGCGCGGAAAAGCCAACCTCCAACACCATCCACATGACGTACCCCGAACGCACATGTATCACGAGGACTTGGTTGGGTTTCGGAAAAATCCAGTCACACTTGATTTTCGCGGACGAAGAACTCGCTCGCGGAGAAACATGATGCATGATGTATGATGACCAAAACCCCGCGGTTGGTGGATAGGTATGTATCCACTTGGAGACTAGTCCGCATCTACATCGATGAGGACATCATTCAACACACCTGCATATCACAGGGGTAAACCAAAGTGAGAATAACGGCATGGTATGTCGTGCGAAGCATCTGAACTTTTCGGGTTGTGTCCGGGGTACATTCATCCCCACATTTGTCATGGAGCGGCCGGAAAAAAATATCTCAATAGCACCCCAAAACTCTAGCGGATCACCTATGGGCATAGAAGGAATAAAAACGCGTGAACCTGAGCGTAATTGATGGCCAGACCTGGAGGCCAATTTCGCAGACAAGCGTGAGAACACAGACAACGGCCAACAACCTCAGCGGGCTGAGTTACCGTACTGGACAGAGCTGAGCGAGATTTCCGGTTAGACTGGACAACAGAGTGAACCCGCTGCAGGCTGGCCACGTCCATGAGCACAGAATATCAGTCATCAACTGACGCTGAGCGCTTGATCCTGGAGCCGGAGGAGGCGGACCGGTAGCGTGACGTCGTCACAAGCAGGGCAACCGTTATTACAGTTGTTCCCACGACCACGTGCATAAACTAGCAGAATAAGGTTCAAACATACCCCAGCCACCTCTCCAAGACCTCCCATACCACCGTCAAGGTGTAATCATCAAGAACAACAATGGGCTGTAAGCACCGTCCGCAACACACATCCTCCTCCCCTCCTCACAACTTTCTTCTCCATTCCAGCCAACAAACCTCGTGGTCTCCAAGCAGCTCGTAAGCTCCGCACAGATCGTCGTCTGAACCGATGGGTCTGTCATTATCTCGCTCAACACCGAGCGTCCTTAGACTGATTGCGGGTGGCGACGCTCCCCTCGAACTCACAGGCGGACAAGACATATAAAAAGCGTGCCTTGGGAAACGTTTACAAGACATCACCAACAGGAGGATCCTCCCATGCCAAGGGCATCGTTCTCGAGAAGGTCGGAGTCGAGGCCAAGCAGCCAAACTCTGCCATCCGAAAATGCGTTCGTGTCCAACTGATCAAGAACGGCAAAAAGGTCACTGCCTTCGTGCCCGTAAGTTGTGGTCGTTATTCCCGCTCTGGGCGCCCCGAGCTGACAACCGTGTAGAACGATGGTTGCCTGAACTTCGTCGACGAGAACGACGAAGTCCTGATTTCTGGTTTCGGTCGTAGTGGCAAGGCTAAGGGTGATATTCCGGGTGTGCGATTCAAAGTCGTGAAGGTATCCGGAGTGGGCCTTCTCGCCCTTTGGAAGGAGAAAAAGGTGAATCACCTGGCAAAGAGGTCTTGTTCAGCCACTGACGCGTCTCTCGCCACAGGAAAAGCCAAGGTCGTAAACAACATCCATCAACTCATCTGGCCATGGGCTTCCCCACCTGCTGTCTTGTCGTACGCACCCGCATCACACTCAATGCTGCAATCATGATGAAAACAGTATGGGACATGAGATATCCATGATCAAGCGATGCGAGAAATATCGAGAACGGTGGTTCCAAGATTGAAGTGATTACATACAATCGTGCGGGGAGTGTAACGTAAACCGTATTATGGCGTGAAAGAATTAACGTAGGTCCATCATCTCATGCTAGGGGACAGGTCGACGGGGATACCTTGGTTAGTGAGGTATCTCGTCAGATCCCTGATAAGTTGGATCTGCTCCTCGACCGTGAGCCCACTAACAACGGTCTGGAGGACGGAGCCAACCGTCACTCTGTTTTCGCGGATCAAGCTACTATAATAAACATAGGTGAACACACCCATCAAGAATCTACAACGTTGTCAGCGAAAACCGGAGTGAGGCGTAAAATATTGAACATACTGGCAGTCCATCCGGTCAGTCATCCCCCCGTGTCCAGGGATACTATGACCGAAATCCTTGATATTAAAGGCACGCTTAAATCCGGAAGCGAAAAAGCCGCCGAACGGAGCGACGAGAGACGTAAAAATGGCCATCACGAGGAGATGGAAGTGGTAGGTCGTATACGGGAGCGTCGAAATGTTTCGTCCAAGCTGTAAGACAAGAAGCTCAGCCCCTGAAATCGAGATCGGAGAAGAGTATGGACACACCAGACTGGACAGGAAGACCCTAAGGGGGGCCCAGATTTCCCACTTCCTCCAAATGAAAACCGGGTTAGGGTCACACTTGATGTCGCTCCAGGCGTTTACGCCAAAGTCCTTGACAGGACATATCATATACTGCCACCGCATGAACAGCGTCCCCCAGATAATGGCGAAGAGGATGGTACTGAAGTAGGCACCGATAAAACCCTCAACGGTCTTTTTGGGCGAGAGTTTGATAAGAGGTGTGCGACCGAGGGTGATACCCCAAACATAGGCGAAAACGTCATTACAGATGACAAGGGAGGCGGGAACCCAGAGCCAGATGAGGCCCTCAAGAATGTTGTTGACGATGAAGTGACTTGATAAGGGTCAGGGCTTGTAGATGATTCAACCAGAGGTGACTTACCTCGAGACGACGATAAGCATTAAACTCATGTGTACCCAACCGAAGAGTCCAAACTGCCTTCGAAGGTAACCCTTCTTCAACGACATAACGAATCCAACAAATCCGATGATGTACAAGGTAAAGCTGATGATCCGGTGATTCGTAGCGAAAGGCATGAGTTGCGCGTCAGCGAAGACGACGTGCTAAACAAGCAGTGATTAGATGGGAATTCAAGTCTTTGGCGACCGTGATCTTTTACCTTGAAATAGTAAATGATGCTTTCTCCGTAGAGGTAATAGTTAGTGACCGCAAAGAAGTACCAGTTCAGGGTCTTGCTCCAGGGATCTTTCTCTCGAGGTGACTCTTCTCCGTCGATGCTTTTGATCGAAAAGAGAGCAGTGACCTCGCGGTAAACTGCCGTTTGGCAGACCATAACGAGCAAGATCATGTATCCGTGACCGAGCAGGAGCAGCGCTACAGAGAGCCATGAATAGAAATCATATACAAAGGGGTGATAACATACCGAGGAAGCCGCCAATCATAATAAACGTCCATAACGTTCGGGTGAGGATGTTTTGGCGTCTTTTCTCTGGATTATCAGACGGGGCAGGAGTAGTCGCCACGGGTTGCAAGATCAATTGTGGAGGGGGTACGACGGTGATCTCGGGCTGTTTCGCTGGAGGGGTAGGTTGCGTCATTGGCCGATCCTCCTCGACCTCGCGATTTTTCGGCTTAGGGATTGAGGGAGCTGCTGCAGGCTCCGGTTCCCGGGTCGGTTCAGGTGTTGGAGGTTTTGGGTCGTGACCATTCGTAATTCCTGATTGATCAGCGTCCGGAAGAGGTGCATCGCCGACAGAAGGGCTATCAGTTTCTGAATGTTCAGGAGGATGGTCGAGGGTCCCGAGTAAAGGAGAATGGCTGGGTTGTGACGAAGAAGCGGAGGCTTCGCGTAGTAGTTTTGCCGCAGCACGTTCCTGTTGCTTTTTTTCGAGACGCGCAGCCCGGGCAGCCTTCCTTATGGCCGTTTTTGAAGGTTTCTGTGGTTCGGTCCTGGGTGAGACATATGGTGAGCAGACGACCTGATAGCGCTATAGGTGACTGCTGCTCACTCGGTCGATGGGAGCTCGACGACTTCGAGTTCCTCCTCGGACTCTGGTTCCTCAACGTCGAGGGCCGCGAAAGACGTTGGGGAAATGATTGAGGCCTTTTTTTGAATTGTGGCCATAGTGGTGAGTGACTGAGGTGAGCTTATGGATTGACCGTGCGATGATGAGCTGGTGTGGATTCCCGAATCAGGTGACCACGCGATCGGGCGGGGGGATTGATTCGGGATTGATCAACTCTTTGTTCGCCTAGACAAAAGACATAATCCACTGCCAGTGGCCGGTCCCCAGCTGCCCTTGTTCTCTAACCACCACCATCTCGCCTCCGCCAAACACGACGATGACCGTCGCTCTTGCTGAGCTCCCCGCCTCCACCCTCGCAGATGTCTGTGCCACGCGCCCCCAGATCTCCACACTACCACTCAGACCGTCCGAGTATTACCCCTCAGGAACATCTCGAACTTCGAAGATTCAGACGGGTGCGTGTAAACGGCCGTGTCTTCTGCCCATTCCCAGCTTATCCAGAACTCAGGTGTCGACGCCAACCGGATTTTCAACGCGACAGTCGGGCAACACTCGCACATTCTCCAACAACTCGAGGAGGCCGAGAGGAATGCCCGAGATGCCCTCTTTGCCCTCGAAATGATGGAGATGGAACTCGCCCGCGAGACTGCCGCAATCAAGTCCACTCTCTCCCACCTCTCTGGGACCCTTCCGCCGCACGAGTTCGACGAAATGTGCGATTTCGCGTTTGGTCAGAGCAAGAAGGATTGGGAAAATGTGTGGAAACACGAATGGGTAGACGATGACAAAGAGAGGGACAGATTTACCAAACGCCCCAGTTGGCCATCGAAAGCGCCACGATCGGAATCCCGACCTTCCTCGCCGCTGCCGCCATCTTCCCCTCCTGCCCCCACTTCTCCGGTTAATCCACATGACCGCCTCCCCCCACGCACCAGTCCGGTCCGCATCAATGGAGTTCCTTGGAACGAATACCGATGGCCAACTCGTCCTCGCTCCCCTCGCCCTCCTGATGGATTCAGAGCCCCATGGGGATTCGTAGATAACTTTGGGTCTACGAGATACAGGCCAACTCCGCCAGAACCTGTAGCCGGTCCGTCTCGACCGCAGCAATCCCGTCGACTCAAACGTGATATACGGCAAGTGGAGATGCGCCAAAACGGCACTCTCGTCCTTGTCGATCCTACAGAGGATATTGAAGCTCAGCGTCGCCAAATCAAGGAGCAGATGCTGTTGCAAGCCCAGAAGAGGATCCCCGTCCAAGTCAGGGACTCATTGCGGAGGATCATTCGGCCGAGTGATACCAACTGCACCCGTGACCCACCGGTTACCTGGTCCAACGTATTCGAGGATGAACCTCCCCCAGAGGAGCTCACGAACCCGTTCGCCCAGGGCGATCACAGTCCCCCGGTGCACCCGGATCCGTATCCGAAAGATCCAGACGGGGATGATGAGTAGCACCCGAGTCGGAGGCTAACCCTCACGTGCAACGGGATCAGATCCAGAAGTAACAACCTTCGGCTCATCCCTCCAATTCATCTTTCCGACTAAGACTTGGGGTATTTCTGGTGCAGCCAACACCCAAGCTTACGCTCGCTTACAGACCCCTTCGCGACACCTCCGCGTCGCCCATTCCTCCCCCCCTCCCCTCCCCAGCGGTCCCCCTTCCATACTTCTCGCACTATCCGCGTTACCCCTTCTCGTCCGTTATGTCCGCATCCCGAAATTTCAGTGTATTCTCAATATCCAGACGTGATTGCGCGCTGGCACTTTACGTGGCTCAAGTGACGTTTATTTCTCCATTTCAAAACACCGATCGAAAGGTCTGGCCACGTTTATCAGAAGGTTGAGAAGTTTCCTACAGCCGTATACAAGTAATCAAGGCAACGGCTCCGGCAGCCTGGACCGGTTTCGTGCTATCGTATGTGCTTCGTGACGCTGAGGAAGCGTTGTGGGTCTAGCATTTCGCCGTACTCGTCAGGCGTGCGGGTCATAACGCTAGCATGTTCAATTGACCGGGTGATGCTTTTGTCCACCGCTTGTTTTCCGGTTATTTTCACCCGCCACGATGATAGCCGCCTCCGCCCCCGCCGCAAATCGATGCAACGAGGCAGGCACGAGGCATATAGCTTACGCCAGGGGATATGGGTGGGAACGAGGAATCACCGAACCTAGCCGATTTTAATAACCGTAAGTTGCCCGCTAACGCGATGTGGATTCAAGTCAATATATGTCATGTACCCACTCGCGGCACGGAATCGAGAATCGAGCCTTTGAAGTTGTCCCCTAATAGTCCGCTTAAGTGGGCGCCGCGCCGCAGCCTGTCAGTATGACGTTCACCATCCTCTGTCGGAAACGATTCCGACACGCGTTGCTTCGCGAAAAATTGCTAGCATCAACAAGCTGACTGATAGCGCTACCCGAGCTCAAGCGAGGACTTTCTGGCGAAACTGGCCAGCACCAGTCCCTGGAACTGGATCTTGCCAAATGGTCAGCTAGCGCTACGTAGGAGGGGGGCCGTTTTGCTCATGTATCCATGACTGGTAAGGCTGAAAGAAACCTGTATGACATTTGCAATGGAGACGTTATGCGAGTACTTTGAACATCGTGGGATCTCTATGGGGTGAGTATTGTACGTGAGTTAATGTTTCACTCGTTTACTGATTCAGTGCAACCCAAAGTTCAGCATGAATCGATTGATAGAAAGATGCCGTGTCGCGCAAAAAGTGGAAATTACTTCGAAGCACCGCGGTAGGTTATGTGTTGGATCATCCGATCTCAAATGATACGATGCACGCACATCGGCACGGGGCTGCGGGATCATCTAGAACCTCCAGTCGGATCCCGCGTCTAGGGCCCATGGGACTACACGTAAAATAAAATGGGGTCAGCGATAAATTTATGCACCAAGGTTAAGGAGGATTTGGAAAAGCGGGAGCGGCAGGGAAAGATAAGAAAAAGGCGGATAACATAGCGGGGAACGTGAAAGGAATGAGGGGGAGCGGCCGGGGTTTCAAGTAGGGAACATATGGAAGGAGCCGACCGATAATTGAATAGAAGACAACGTACACTTTTGTAACAGCGTCTTTGAAAACAGCTTTTCCACAGGCACGTCAAACTTCTTGCACCAGGCGACAGTTATCCTGTCAGCCGCGACGTGGGAAGTGGTTAGCAAAGGGGAAATAACAAGAACATGATGACAAAAGGCATGACGCAAGAGTCGCCGGATCTCTCGTGCCACGCTGAATGGTGGGACACCCGTTGCCTTACCTGGGGTCCAAATAGTTGATTTTACTGTCCGTGTAAATGGGATCAGCAAAACGGGGTCCATACGGAGCAAAGGGCGAGCCGACCTCGTTCCCAGGGCGATCTCCTTTCCAGCCTCACGATCCACCATCTGTAGCTTAGCTGTGTTGATTCTCTCATCAAGCTTGTCAATCGCTTCCTCAATCTTCTCGGCGGGCTTCTCTCGCTTGAGGGACGCCTTGCCCGTCCCACGTTCCTTCACCAGCCTCTCGAACTCCGCGTCAATCTCCTCGAGCCTTTCCTGAAGTACGGAATCGTCCTGGGGCTTCTCATCGTCAGCAATGAGTTTCTCGTTCTCTTTGGCAAATCTCTTCTCGGCTCTCTCCTTTTCCTTCTCTTTCATCTTCTCTTCGATCTCAACGACAGCCTCTTCGTCGATGTCCGACTCATCCTCGGCATACTTCTTGTTCTTCTTATACTTCTTGTCAATTCCGAATAGGACGTATCGTAGCTTCATCCGCTCATACTTGAGTTGGCGAACCTAAGGTTTAGGAACCGCCGGTCAGAGTCAAGTAGATGGAGGCCTGCCCGGATGGACGTACCTTGTCATTCATACGTGTCATAGACTGCTCGTGGGTCTTTGGTACGCTACGTTGATGGTTACAGAGAATGGCGACCATTCGGTTGGCCTCGTTGTATGCATTGAGTTTCTCCTGGACGGTTCCGTTGTGGGGAGTCTTCTCGTCAAGCTGAACCTGGAAAGTCTGCGAGGCGTTGAAGGTACGGAAAACTTTGGCGGTAAGTCCCTTCATGTACCCGTTGAGATGAGCATTCAACTTGGAAGTCTATTCAACACGGACGACAGGAGGTCAGTTCCCAACGACACACGAAGAAAAACGAACACGCACATGGACGCGATCGAGTAGAGCATCATCATCCGTCTTGTTCTGCTTGAAGATCCTGATGTTCTTGAACACTTGAGGATCGACTTCGACCTGCTTGAAGTACCTGATCGAGTCTTTACCCAAGAAATCAAAGCTAAGGATGTTGGGAGGCTGCAACGTGACGTGTTCACAACGAAGCGAGCAACAGCCCACGGTGTCGGCCTCATCTTCACCCTTCTCGTTACCAGCTCGAAGAGCAAGAACGTCGATGAGGTACATGGCGGTGGCCCGCTGTCTATCTGCCATCTGTTTCGACTTGAGGTCTTCCCGGTAATCTGCCCGGATTCGATCGACATGGTTCTACGGGATGTAAGTGTAAACGACAGATCGGGTGTCGGAGGGGGATCCCACCATACCTTCAGTTCGCGCGCCTTTTCAAACTTGGACATGTCACTCTGCCCCTTGAGGGAGCTTCCGGCGGCGAGGAAAACGTACTTGTGGTTTTGATTGATGTTCTCGACCCAATTGGCAAGCCAAGTAACCGTGTTGTCGTGGATGACTTGTTTCCACGTTCCGGGGGCGTTGGGCTCAGGAATAGGCTCATGTTGACCGATGTTAATCGTGATATCTTCAGGACGAACGCGTTTCTGGGAGCAGAGATGTCAGATGAGTGGGGTGCAAGAAATAAGATGCGGAAGGACCTTGAGGGAGCCTTTCTTGGGATGTTCGCCTCGACCTCTGAATAGACTGGGAGGTTCGATACGGAAGTTTCCAACCTTCTCCTTGCGACCGTCAAGCAGGCAGTGAGTGTAAGGAGCCTCGAGTCCGTCCTTTGCCTTCTTGAGCTCCTTCTTCTCCGCGGTGGTCAGGGCCTTCTTCTTTGCCTTCTCCGCCTCAAAGTACTCGAACATGGGGCGGAAGTCACAGAGGGAGAATTCCTTGATTTCAGTTCCGTCCAGCTGACCGTGAGTCAGTTTATAGTACATCAAATGAGGAGACAAAGTGACAAACTGGGGGGTAGCGTTTCAGAACCTCGAGCCAATCCTTGAAGAAGTTCTTGTTAAAGACAGCGTCCTCGGCGTGGGGCGTCTCTAACAAGGCGCCATAAAATCCGGCCACCTCCTCAGCCTCTTCGGACAGGTTAACAGGCTTGCCTGTGTGCAATACTTAACAACTGGCGGATGAGGGGAGATAACAGGAAGCTTATACCGTCGTATTTCATCTTAACGTGCGACGGAAGGGGTTCGTAGGGTGGGGGGAAGTACACGCCATTATGCTGCAACGTCTGCCACTTCTGGGTACCATCTCCAGTAGGATTCTCGTTGTCCCACCATCGGTGAATATCTTCATCGTCCTCGTCTCCCTTCTTCGCCTTCTTGCCCTTCTTCGGGGTCTCCTCCCCGCCATCATCCTCTTTCTTCGCTTTGGAGCCCTTCTTCTTGGGTTTGGGTACCTCGGGATCGGAGGCTTCCTCCTTCTTGACGGTTTTACCACGTGCCTTGGTAGCGGCTGCAGGTTTCTTGACCAAGGGCGCGTCATCATCGTCCTCAGATTCCACCTTCACCTTCCGTTTTCCTCTGGCAGAAGGTTTCTTAGCCGACAGGAGGGGTTTGTCGTCTTCGTCCATCTCTGATGGCTCGGCAGGATCTGCGTTAGAGTTGCGTACCTTGGCCTTCTTTTTTGGAGGCTTCCTGGCAGCACGTTTCTTGGGCACGAGCGGTTGATCATCATCGTCCGAGTCCGAGTCAACGCGTTTGGCGGAGGATTTCACACCCTTGGCCCTGGGCTTGCCATTTGCAGCTGCGGTAGGGGTGGAATGCGATGGCCCATCCACAGGTACGGAAGTCCTTTGTTGGGAAGAGGAGACCAAAGGAACGTCGTCATCGCTGGAGGAGTTGTCCTGGACGACCTTCTTACGTTTCCGAGACGGGGTAGCAAGGGACTGGGACTGGACACGAGTGTGCCACAACGCCCATTTTAGCTACAGGCGAGGAAATCGGAAGAAATTTGGATCACATACAAGAGGCACATCGTCGTCTTCGCTCATGGGGGTATCTTCACCCCGGTAGTGGGCCCCGTTACCGTTAGTCTTTACAAAACCGTTTGTAGCATTATGATTGAGACCGTCCTCTTCGCTCAACGGGGACGATTGATGAGACATTCTAGAAAACAAAAGCCAGAGAAATAAAAAGGGTCGTGAGGATGGCAGGGAGGAGAACTGAGAGAGGCACGACGTGCGCCAGCAAGGTGGGGGGTAACAGCGGGTGCCAGAAAGGCGGGTGAAACAGAAATGAACCAAGTCCCGATCGACCTACCCTAAACCGACGGGGAACGTGACCTGCCGCCCATCTTGAAGCTTTACTTGACCCGAGGACCTCCTTCAAGTTTCAGCCACAGCACACTCACTCACGGTCAGTCATCTCATCGTCCAGCTTCTTTTGGGGATACAGCCGCTGAACGGTTCCGTTGTTTGGTAGATGTCCAACCCACCTTCAATGTACAGGGATCCGTGGGCAAAGCGTGAAGCGTGGCGTAAACACCCCGTTTTCTCAAACCGCGCTATGTTCCGCAACATATTCCCTGGTTTTGGGATCGCCGTTGCCGCCTTCTCGGTCTATGTCGTTGCGGAAAACGTACTTCAGCCTGACAAACCCCGTCACGCACAAAAAGATTGAAGGTATGGTTCACGACCTCGCGTCATCGGCCCCCGTCGGCTCATCCCGGTCCTCCGGTTTCATTAAAGAAGCGGCCGAGGCCAATCGCTGGAAGCAACTCAGTATTCCGTCCCACGTCCTGATTTCGAGGAGCTAGATCTTACATTTTGTGACCGCTCGTCGGCCTCGTGTGATTACAGAATGGTCAAATGCCATGGTTGCCGAGCGCCGACCCCCCAAGCGTATCCGCATAACAAATCGCATCCGACCTGCCCTCGTTTTTAGGATCTACAGTCGCACACAGAATGTGCCATGCCCAAACTGCGATCACGTGTTGGGAAAAGGGTTTATTCTACTGCCTCTTCCATAACATCGGACCAGTAGTACGGCACTAATTCTCCAAGACGGTACTCGTCCACCGGTCGCGGGTCAACAAACCTGCGAGCTATTTGTTTGGATCGCTTCTCTGATACGCGCGGTCGTGTGGGCGAATGTCCATAATTTCGTAACCCGGGCGAGGACCCCGGGGCTGGGGTGACTAAGAGTGGGTTATGGGGCGTCCTCCGTGGGCACTGGGAGCTGGCGCCTGTGGCTCGGGAACGAGGGCCGTGTCTGTTGATTCGCGGGCTCAACGGGTGCCCCTGGGAGGACTGGCAGGCTGCGACCCTGAATATAATTACCGGGGATACACAAGGTGAAATAATGTGAAACACGCTAAAATCTCAGAAGTCGGGTAGATTTTCCTGCGCGCGTGGAGAATTCAGGAGGAACTTATCAAACACTGAATGGTGATAATAAACAGATGAAGACTAGAACTTGCCAGATCACAGGCGGCCACCGACCGTATTGGCGAACACGTTCTGTGTATGTTAGCGTACCGCAGATCTCGCCTCCACCTGCCTTTTGCGGAACAAGTTACATCTGGATCCACACCACCAAAACACCAGTCATTGTCATTCCTCTCTCTTTCTTCCGCTCCACCCACTCCCCTGGCCAATGCACCCGATAGTTTCCAGGGTGATGACAAGACGAAAAGGTGCGAGTCGACAAATCCGGGCACTTATCCGCTGGCGAGCATTGATCGGCCGGCTCCCGGTCTTCTTAGTTCTTACATACAACGGATAGAACATGGATTTGCCGACCGCTCCCACTCACCTAGACTGCCACGAGGAGAGGATGAAGTCGGGAGAACCGGGGTCAAAGGCACTAATTGCAAATTTCTCCGATCCCAATCGCGCTCGTCACCATTTCGTTTAACGATTTCGCCTGTTCAGTCCTCTCCGATCATATCTCCCCCCTGCCTCATGGGTCCTATATAAGTACTTCACTCTTTTCCCCTCATCTTCCCTGTCGAAGCTCCTCCCTCACCCTCTTCTTCTAGTACATAGTCATGTCATTTACGAAAGCGACGACTCTCATCCTCGACCTCGGCGATGTGCTCTTCTCTTGGTCTCCCCACACAGAGACCTCCGTTCCCCCCAGGACTCTCAAGGCCATCCTCGCCTCTCCCACCTGGGCTGACTATGAGTGCGGCCTTATCTCTCAGCAGGACTGTTACGACCGCATCTCAAACGAGTTCCACATCCCCCCTTCCGAAATCGTGAATGCCTTTGACCAAGCCCGTGACTCTCTCAGACCAAATGACGAGATGCTCGACTTCGTTCGCGAACTCAAGCACCAGTCTGGTGGCCAGCTTCGGGTATATGCCATGTCCAACATCTCCCATCCCGATCACGACTATCTTAGGACGAGGCCGGCAGACTGGTCGTTGTTCGATAAAGTCTATACCTCCGCCGACGCCAGGGAGCGGAAACCCAACCTCGGGTTTTACAGACATGTCCTCGACGATACCGCCGCTGACCCTCGCTCGGTTGTATTTGTCGACGACAAACCTGAGAATGTACTCTCCGCCCGGTCCTTCGGTATGCGTGGTATCGTCTTTGACGACCAGAAGCGCGTCATCCAGGCCATTCGCAACGCCGTCGAGGATCCTGTTCATCGCGCCAGGTCCTATCTGCAGAGGAATGCAAGGCTCCTACATTCTGTCACCTCCAACGGTCTTACCCTCAAGGAGAACTTTGCTCAATTGTTGATATTGGAAGCCACCTGTGATCCGTGAGCGTTTCGCCTCCATTTATCACCCTCCATCGTTGTGCTGATCGTCGCCTGTAGGACCCTCGTCTCCCTAGTCGAGCACGAACGTGAATGGAACTTCTTCCAGGGAAAGCCTATTCTCACTACCGATGTCTTCCCTTGCGATCTCGACACCACCTCCGTCGCTCTGACCGTCACCGGTCGTTCGAAGGAGGTTATCTCTTCCGTCATGGACGAGATGCTCAACTATGTTGACAAAGACGGGATCGTCCAAGTAAGTCCCCGTTTCAATTGCAATCTATCTGTTCGTCCCTGGCGCTAATCAACCATCATTTCCCTCCCTTCACCAGACATATTTTGATCACAGGAGGCTTCGTTTCGATCCGGTAGTCTGCGTAAACGTTCTCACCCTCTTCTACGCTAACGGTCGCGGCGACGAACTTCCCCGAACTTTCGCTTGGGTCAAGGAGGTCCTTATCAACAGGGGGTATACCGATGGCACCCGTTACTACGCCACTCCGGAATGCTTCCTCTTCTTCATGGCTCGTCTCCTCGAACAGATCAAGGGCACTAAAACCGATCTTTCCCTACGCCCTATTTTCCGCGAGCGCATCCAAGAGAGGATAGGATCCGAAGGCGACGCTCTCGCTCTCGCTATGCGCGTCCTTGCTTGCGCGTCTGTTGGAATCCGGGACGAAATGGACCTTCGAACCCTCCTATCGTTACAACAAGAAGATGGCGGTTGGGAACCTGGTTGGATGTATAAATATGGGTCCTCGGGGATCAACATCGGCAATCGCGGTTTGACCACGGCTCTTGCTATCAATGCCATCGAGGCTCTCAATCACCTGCCTCAGACCCCATTATACCAGCCGCAACTCCCCGTCCTCAAAAGCTACAGGATTTCAATCGTGTCCCCCGATTCTCCCATCGTGGGGGATCGCCCTCAGTCTCGTGCCGAGGGTGTCCACGGTCACAGACGGAGAAGTTCGTCTACCGGCGAGTGGTCCCATTCGATACGGAAGCGTTTTCGTTGGCCTTGGGTCAATATTGTAACAAAGGTCGTTCACCACTGATTTCCCTTTCCCGTATATCCTTTTTCTCTTCTTCTCTTGCTCACGAAGGATCCCCACCGGTCTTGACTCGTCGCTCTACCACATGTATGTATCATCATCTCCTAGTGTACATTACCCCCTCCACTTCCGCTCATCTCCTCACCTTGCATTTTGGCGTCGACGCCTGCCTTCCTGTACCTTGCTCCCATCTGCTTGATATATAAATACCCCACACCGATGGTCGAGATACTACTCTTAGTGGCACTCCCCCCTTGCTTTCTTCGAGACATAATACATCCCATTTAAACTCTAGTGTGCTTGATATCACTGTGTTCTATACATCAACCCCGTAGATGGCGCTTATATACCGCGTTGTCGGTCTCCTCGACGAATGTGTACCCCAACTTCTTCAAGATGTCGTCGAATTCGGCATTATCTTTCGGTGGAACTTGAATCCCAGCAAGAACCTTCCCAATATCTGGAAAACGCGTGGGGTCAGTGGAACAAAGGCATGGCAGGGTATGCGAAAAGATGAGTGCTGACCAGCGCCGTGGTTCCGATAATGGAACAACGAGATGTTCCATTTCGTCTGCATACCCAAAAGGAACTTCCTGAGCGCCCCTGGCCGTTCAGGAAATTCTGTGTTCACAATGAGTGAGCTTGGGTAGTGTTACTTGCCCGACGCGAACAGAAGGTCGGTTGAAAAAGGAACACATACCAAACCTGAACAGTCTCTCGTTTTCCACCCTCTGTGCACCGCCGATCATGTATCGACTGTGACTCTTGGCGAGTTCATCGTCGCTTATATCGTAGCCCTTCATCCCCCCCTTCTCTAGCGTTGCCAGGAGCTCCGAAACCTCTTGCCTTCTCGAATTTGTTGCCAATTTGAATGATAGGTACACCTGAGCGATATCAGGCGAGTTGTACCTGTAGATAAACTCCGTCGTCGCCCGAGGGTGTATCGCAGTGTGTAACTCAATAAAACTACATTAGGAATTCCTCGCGTCAGTTCGTTGGCGCAGGTGGAATGAAAACATAAATCCGATCAGACTAACCTCCCGGGCGTTTCGGGGATCTCCACGCTCAGTAGCGCTTCGCGTCCCTCACCGAGTTCGGCACGTTCTGCAACGAAACGCAGCCTATCGAAATTCATGTTCGCGCCGCTGATCACGGCGACGAACCGTTTACCGGCCCCAATAAGACCGTTGTCAACGATGTAACGTTTCAAACATGCAAGGCTGACTGCGCCAGCTGGTTCGGTTATGGACCGGGTTTCTATCAGGAAACGGAAGGACCAGGGCGTCAGCGGGCTGTACTGATGAACTGATTAGGAGGTTCTGATGGCAAACCTTCGAAAACGTCCTTGATGGCGGCGCAAAGTTCGTCTGTATTCGCTTTTACGACCCCATCAAGAAGTGCTTTACAAATCCTGAATGGCTCTTCGCCAACGATCTTGACCGCGGTTCCGTCAGCGAAGGGCCCAACCTCACTGAGCGTGACGCGCTCGCCGTTCTGTAGACTCTTTTCCATCGCATCTCCGTCCACCGTTTCTGCGCCGATAATCTGAGTGGAAGGACTGCCGATGCGCTTTATGTACTCGGCGATTCCAGCGACCAAGCCCCCGCCCCCTACAGCAGCAAAAACCGCGTCGAGAGACTCCGAGTCGGGTATTTGTTTTAAGATCTCCATGCCAATAGTCCCCTGGCCTGCAATTACAAGGGGGTCATCGTATGGCGGAACGAACGCTAAGCTGTGAAGAGCAGAAAGCCGGATGCACTCCTCCTTTGCTTCGTCGAAGTCTTGTCCGTGTAGCACGACCTTGGCTCCCAACCGTGAGACGTTACGAACTTTGATACTCGGCGTTCCTTCTGGCATAACGATCGTGCTGGGTATCCCCAACTTCGCACCAGACATCGCAACCCCTTGAGCATGGTTTCCTGTCAACACCACAATCCGGGGTCAACGGTTTCCGGCAACCGGCATCATGACAGGTACACACTAACCGGCACTACAGGTTATGACGCCTTTCCACCGCTCATCCTCTGAGAGACTGGCCATGAAGTTGTATGCGCCCCGGATCTTGAAGCTGAAAACTTCATGAAGATCTTCACGTTTCAGATAGATCTGGTTGCCGAATTTTGTGCTTAAACCCCCGGCAAAAACCAAGGGTGTCTCCTTGACGATGTCGTAGACTTTTGACGTTAAGATGAGACGTAGATAGTCAGGTTCTCCCGACGGAAGGATGTAGTGTTTCGGTAGCCTGGGGAAAGTCAGAGGGTCTGGAGCGTGCGAGGCGTACTCGAGGGTCGCTGAGGAAGCCATGGGTTCCGACGAACGCACGAACCCGGTGCAGATCGTTTTTATGTCCTGAAGGACTGAAGTGACCGGCGTAAATCTGTCTTAAATCTCGGTCGCGGGCCAGAGTCAGAGATTAGAGGTCGCGCTGGTGAAAGTGTTTCAAATGGCTCTTTATCAAGGTTTCAGATGTTTTGTAGTGTGACTACAATTTTTCCTTACCCGATTGCTACGACACTAGAACTCGTTTGTATCCTCTCATCTGAAACCTCAGTCACACCATGGTTCAGTAATATCCGACGGACCGATCGCGAAAAACTCGTTCTCTCTTTGCACCGTCATGGCCAATGTCCCTCCAATGGGTCCCCCGCCCTCTCCGAAGGAGCCAAGACGGTCAGGGAGACGTTCAGTGCCGTCACACTCCTCCAGTAAATCACCAGTCCCCTCCCCACACCCCGAATCTGCCCCCCGCTTGAAAGAGAGCCGACCTACGCTCTCCTCATCCTCCTCGTCGCGATCCAAACGTTCCAAGCAAGAGGAAGTCGATGAACCTTTTGAAGATATGCCAAAGCCACCCACAAATCACCAAAACAATGGCCGCAGCAAGCGCAAGCCCAAAGACAAGCAATCAACCCCGACCCCAGCGTCGATAGACAACAATCACACCCCAAAGGACACACGGGTGTCTGAAGAACCTGCGGATACTTCAGCCCAAGAGGAAGAGGGCATTACTCGTTGTATCTGTGGTAATGCCGGTTCGTTCGCTTCGTGGCCATATTCCGCCCTTCTCACATCCTCCTCTTCTTTCACTCTCTCAAGAGGACGAACCTGACACGGGTGAGGTCATGGTCCAGTGTGACATTTGTAGGGTCTGGCAACATATAACGTGCATGGGGATTGAGGCGCCACCGGACGATGCAGATTACTTCTGCGAGCAGTGCCGACCTGACCTCCACCCAAATCTGCTAAGGTACGTATCACAGTCTCCTATCCTAGAGCCGCCGATGACCAGTTAGCGCTGCCAGAAGGTTGTCCAAGAAGCCTCGCGATCGCCACCCTTCCGCCAACTCCCACCATAGTTCGGGTCAAGCCCACAGCGTCCCGCGTTCCTCTCGTTCTCACTCCCCAATGGCCAACATAAAGCAGTCAAAACGCAGGAACACGATGAACAGCAGAGATGCGGCTTACGAAGAGAGCGTTAAAGCGTTGATCGCCGCAACAGCTGCCGAGGCATCAGTCTTGCCACCTCCATCCTCAATGAACGGAAGGGACACCGCAGAGGCCGAGGAGGATGGTGAAAGTGTATTAGGTAATCAGCGTCGGAAACGGAAACGTCCAGATGACGACAGGTGAACAATCACAGCCAATCGTCCGGACGCCCATTCTGAAACTTGCCTCCAGCCTCTCTGTCAAACGTACAAGATCTGGATCCACCGCATCAGAAATCCCTACAATGCCCCATCTACCTGGCGAGGAACACATTGCCAGCACAAGCATTCCGAAACCAACGCCTTCCACTGGCACGAGACCGCGCCAGAAGAGAGGTGGAGGTCGGAAAACCGCCCAGGTCACAGATTTGGGCGGATCCGGCGACGTCGACGAAGGTGGGATCAAAATATCCTTATTTTGCCTCCGAGATTCTCACGCTTGGATATAGTCCTCCCACCAAAGCGACAGAGCAGAGCTAAAGGTGAGTGTGGTCACGACGCACCCTAACGCGTGTTCACCATCTGGAATTATAGGCGGCAATGAAGGGAGGAGAGGCGGCCACAACAACACCAAAATCGACGCCGGATCAACAAGTCATCCTCGTGCCCATCACAACCTGCACACATACGCGGTCGCCCAGCAGCCACTGTATACCTCATGGGGTTTACCGGATTATCTGGCACACTTAGAGCCCATGCTCCCCACAGACATCCCTCAACCGCTCGAGATCCGTGCTTCGAAAGACTTCGCCGATATATCGACTGAACGGGGCGTCAAAGTGAAATGGCCCAGCAAGCGGACCAGCATCGGCGACATGAACAAACGTGTAAGGGCTTTGGTGGAGTGGGTGGGGAGGGAGCAAGCAAGCGCGCTGGAGCGCGGGAGGCGAAGGGAGGCACTGACGAAGGTTCTCAACGTCACCCAGGCTAAACAAGGGCCCCAGCCCACCCCGGAGAACGACGCCATGGTCACCAATGACCAACCTCTTATCGAGTCTCCGGTCGGGGAGAAACCGGCCCCATCACTATCGCTCTCGTTCGAGCTTGACTCTTCCCCACCACCGACGATGAAGATGATGGAAGAACTAATGACAGAACTTATCAGCTTCCAGGAGCGGTTTGGGCCCGGAGCGAAGAACAAGGAGCGAGAGCGTAGGATTGCCTCTTGATTATTATTATTTGCCTGCGTTACTATTATTTCCTGCATCCCTCCCATTCCCTCTCCATTTCCGTCTCCCCATCCATCATCACTATCCGTCTGTATGACTAGTCAAATCACGTGCACCGACCCATGTTTCGAGTTCTACCGAATGATACTCACTAATTGTAATGGCTTCTCCTTCATCATCTTTACTCGACCTCTCGGATAACGACGAGGGTGAACATGAGTATCGCGACCACCCCGGAGACTATTCTACGAGAATGGGTGAGCTCTTCGCAGACCAGAATGAGAGGGACGAAGAAGGCTCGCCATCACAATCCCCCCGGTCCGGAGGCATAGAGGTCACGAAAGCCACTTACCGAGAGCAGCTTCGGGATGTCCTGGGCTCTGAAACTACCGGAGAGGACGACGGGGCTGATGACCTTGACTATTCGTCGTCGCACGGAAACGCGTTCTCAGATGATGAACACCAAGCACAACCCGGCTCCGACCCGCAGAGACCGGTCAGCCTCAGCACACCTTCAGGAATTCGTGCCGACGTACTGAACACGTTGTCAACCACAGATAATTCACGTCGAACATGCCGAAACTGCGTTATCAGACCCTCCATCTTCGGCACCATCTTCGACATTCTCACCAGACCGGCTCATCTCTTCCCTCCCTGCACTTCCGAATATGAAACCCTCGTTCCTCCATCCGACATTATCCCGACTACGTTCTTCCTTCACACACGTGGCCTCGAAGCCGAACTCCGTCGCTACATCTAACTCGCAACTATCCAACGAACATTCACCCAAATCATCACACTTCTCCGCACTCTCAAATGATCCACAAACGGTGATCCAACCGGAGGGAACCTCAAAGCAGCCTGGGCGAGAGGTTTTCCAATGGACGCCATTAAACGCTATCTCGAATTTTATCTATTCCCCAAAGGCCTCAAAAGCCTTGAACACGATGGGAACTACGAACTTGGGCACGCCTACAGTCATGGCTGCTAACGGGTTAATCTGTGTAGGAACGGAGACCGGTTTCATCTGCGTCTTTGACTTTAAACAAAACCTGAAATGTATTTGCGGGACAGATTCTATCGGTAAGGGCAGTTCGTCTCGCTTTCCTTAACGTCATCCTCATAATTCACCTCAGACGCGAAAATTGGGGCTGTAACATCACTGGCACTGTCCCACGACCACACTTGGATTGCTTCTGGTCATGCCTCTGGCCACGTCCGCGTATTTGACCTGAACAAACCCGGTGTTCCCGCTCGCACCGTGCTGCCGACATCTCCAGCTGCCGTAAGGGAAGGACGGCGGGAGGGTCACTTCCCCGGGACTGCGATCACGAGCATAGGCTTTGTGGCTGGGAGGCATACAGCTATCGTCACAGCCGACGAGAACGGCCTGGCGTTCTATCACAGCCTGGGGAAGGTTCTCTTTGTCGATGCCACCGATGTAATCCGGATATTGGGCAAGTACCCCGAGGATGGACCATCAGAAACAACTCCACGGGGCGGAGTTGGTTCCGGCTCCACGCCCTTCCACAGAAGACGTGAACGGAAAGCCAATGTAATTCTCGCGATGGCGCCTCTCCCGCTGGGAACGTGTCCTCATCGAACGGACGGGTACAATCTCATCGCGATGGTGACCCCCGTGAAGTTGGTGATCGTCGGCCTGAAGCCCAAGCCTACGACGTGGTATCGTCGCCTTCGTCGGGATAACGAAGAAAGGGGTCCGAGGGATAGGTGGAAAGGCACTATGGCTTGGTTTCCTTCCGTGGAGGACCCCACCTCCGCCCCTGAAGACTCACCTTCGAAGAGCCGCTCGAAGCCGGGGCCCGAGGGGACGATGCCGATGTTGGTATTTAGCTGGGGTAAACTGTTCCACTTTATTCGAATTTCGGAGAAGAAGATTATACAGTCTGTCAAGAATGCGAAGACGGGAAAATTCTCGGAAGTCGAGATCGGAGCGATTGTAATTGAGGAGGTTTCGACGTGGACTGCGGACGAGGTTGTCCTCGCTGTCAGGTGGCTCAGCGCAAACGTGGGTTCATTCTTCGTTTTTCCTTGGGCATGATTGATGATAGGCTTGCAGCAAATCCTCGTCCTCACACCGAATTCTCTCCAAGTCCATGACGTAAACACCAAGAAACTCGTTGAACGGTCGCAGTTCAGCGCTCAGTCTTTGATGTCTCCAACATTGTCTCAGACGGTCAGCGGGAGTGTGATATATGCCGATTCTGTCCTGGACGTCGCCCACAGTATTCGGGTGTACAAAACCAAGATCTTCATTTTGGTACATGCTTTACTCACCTCGAGATCTCGATGCTTAGTTAATCGGAACTATAGGGCAGGGATACGTTTCAGGTTGGGACTTTGCTGACCTGGGCCGACCGAGTCCTCTCATTTGTCATGGAGGGAGACTTCCTGAGCGCAATTCAGCTCACGCGATCCTATTATATCGGCGAAGCCGAAGGCAATAGAAACGGCCTCCCCGAGGACCCGGAAGCCCTGAAGGAACAAGTCGGAACAAAGATGCGGGAGCTGATGACTGCCTCGGCCCGCTACGCCTTCTCAGAGGATCGTTTGACGGACAGTACCCATGTCACCCCCGATAATCGTGGTGTCGACCGAACGTCTCTGTTCGAGAACCTGGTATCGACCTGTGTCCGGGCCTGTTTGGCTTTGGATGACCTCGATTTCGTTTTCGAAGACCTCTTTCAGCATTACGACGATTCCGGGATCTCGAGGATTTACCTGACCCAACTGGAGCCCTTCATCCTCGACGGAAGTATTTCTCAAGTCCCACCGCGAATCACTCAACGAGTAATCGCGATGCACGCGGAAGATGGTCATCCGGATCTGGCGGAACAGGTTATCTGGCACATCGATCCCCTGTGCTTAGATATCAATCAAGCCATTAACCTGTGCCAATCTCACCATCTCTATGATGCCCTGGTTTATGTCTATACTCGAGCGCTCCAGGATTATGTATCTCCGATCGTTATTCTCATCGGCCTCATCCGCAGGGTCCAGCAGTTTCGCAGGGACCGGGCGTACCGGAGCAGTCCTGCGGAGATATCGGAACAAGAGGCCGCCATCGAACCCTACGTTGTCAACGCCTACAAGATCTACCCATACCTGTCCGACGTCCTGACCGGAATGACTTATCCAAGCGAGGAGCCGCTGTCAGATTCGGAGGCCAATCACGCGAAGAAGGATATATACACCTTTCTGTTTTTCGGGCGGTCGAGCGTGTGGCCTGCGGGAGAGGGCGGTAAACTTGTATTGACCTCAGACGAAGAAGGAGGGGTCGAACCCACTTATCCCTATCTCCGCCTTCTCCTGCGTTTCGATGCGGAGTCCCTCCTTAATTCTCTGGACCTTGCTTTCGAGGATTCCTACCTGAATGAGGAAACCCGCGGAGTCAGCCGTTTAGCAATCATCAAGGTTCTGTTGGATATCCTATCATCGTCCGACCTCGCATCTGCAGACGCGATGTTCGTCAACATCTTCATCGCACGGAATGTACCGAAATACCCACATTTCATCCAGATCTCTCCCTCCGCCCTTCACGACATCTTAATATCCCTCGCCGAATACCCTGACGAGAGCACGCGAGAAGACCGGCAGCTGGCAGCAGAGTATCTGCTCTCAGTTTACACGCCACATGAAGGGGAACGCATACAACGGATATTCGAGGAGGCGGGGTTCTACCGAATCCTACGGCATTGGCACCGTCAGGAAAGGATGTGGAGACCCTTGATCCTTGCGTATCTCCACGATCCAGAGTTACGGGCGTCCGAGGTCTTCCCAGCAGTAGAAGAGATTTTGAGGCGATCATCACGGCCGACAGGAACAATCTCTTCGGAGTTGCGCGATACACTATCGGACGCCTTACCAGACCTCCTCCATAACAGTGTTACGAATACGGCACTGACGATCGACAAATTTGCGCCGGATCTACACGAGAAAGCCATCGATATCTTGGGAGGTGGCGCCGGCCCCCAACGTTTCACATATCTACGATGTTTGTTTGGCCTTCCTTCCTCTCACGATGATCTCTCCGATGGCTGGCACGCGGTCACACCCTCTCCCACGACCCCCCGGTCGCTCCGTCTTCTCTTTGTCAGTCTGCAATGCGAACTGGATAGGTCTAATGTGATCACTGCCCTGAAACAGTTCCCTGTGGAGTTCTTCGAATGGTCTGATGTGGTTAACGTCTGCGAAGGTCAGGAGGTGTACGATGCGGTCGTTTGGTGTTTAGATTGGAAGGGGGATAGCGAGGGGGCGTTAAAGAAGGCGAATTTCATTCATAGGGATCTCACCGCGGAGATCATTGGGAACTGGGGTCCTGGGGAATCCTCGAGGGGTGAGATTACCAGGTGGTTGGATGCCATAGTCGCCGTCTCTCATCAGGCCACTCGGATATGCCTCCATCATTCTCGCCTTCCTGACCTATCGACCTTGGTCGACGTGCAAGACATGTGGTTCGAGCTCCTCAAAAGTCAGATGGAGTGTGCCCAGGCGGTCTCGGCAAATATCGCCCTCCAGGAACCATCGGAGACACAGGACGATGAAGACCAACTGCCTACGCAGGAGGATACGCTGGGGAGACTCCGGACGCTGGTGCAAGAGACTTTCAGCTCACTCGTCTCCGTCAGCTCTTCGCACCGGATATCGTTCCCGAAATTGTTCAAGCGGCTGGTCGATTCCGCCACGCAAACTTCGAAGGAGACACATTACAACGAGTTCAGGACCATCCTCACCGGGATGATGGAGTCCTACCGTTCCGACGGTGACATCCTGACGATCACGAAGCGGATCCTGGACGGGGATGCGTTTGGCACCATTGAGGAGCTGAC
>Ga0307515_10005969_pt1 | contig 24536 bp, 17 predicted proteins | sample 17_EM_MG_FD_194513 | JGI IMG/M metagenome (GOLD analysis project Ga0307515, IMG submission 194513) | Populus trichocarpa ectomycorrhiza microbial communities from riparian zone in the Pacific Northwest, United States - 17_EM | ecosystem: Host-associated > Plants > Roots > Unclassified | place... | reverse complement strand
CTCCCCCCCCCCCCCCCCCTCCTGGACGTACCAACTTGCTTATCCCTTCCTCGTACAAACACCCTTTTTAATTTGTTTTTCATATTTTAGAATTGGCTATAGGCTATAGGCTATAGGCCATGGCCCCTTCATTCTTTATCATCAGGCATTGCTCTGTGACACTATTAGAATTGAAAATTCATGAATGTCTGGGAGGAATGGATACTGTCTGCAAGTTATTCTAATTTTAAGTTCATGCATTCGCATGGATGGAATCCCTTTTCATTTCTTTCTTCCCTAGCTCCTTTTTAGCCATTTATATATAATCACTCCCATGTATTGTAAAAAAGGGGCAGACAGATTCCCAAGGGTATATGGAGCTGGTTTGGTCAAAGACAAATTGGAAAGAGAACTGTGTAAATTAATGAACTTGAAAGAGGGATTTTCAATTTCAAGATTAATTGTAATGTACATTCAAACCCATTACTTAAGGTTTCATGAATAATTCAGAATCTTATTCATCAAACAATGAACTTAATTACAACGTCAATGTTCAATGAATATTGATTTGCAATGGCAAGTTCTTCAGGGGAGGGCATGGTGGGTTTGCTTGACTTACTAAAGCTCTTAATTATTCATGCATTAATTTGAACTGCATGTATTTAAAAATATATATATTTGAGTTGAAAAGCATTCAATTTGATATTTTATTTTAAATATTTTTAGATACGAAAACATCCACTAGCTAGGATTGCATCGCAGGTTCCACCACAGCAATAAACAATAACATGATCAGATGTTCTTTTCTGCGGTGCACCAGGAAGACTAAAACACTTGAAGAAAAAAACAATTGCAGAATATTATTCAATATCTTCATCGTCAAGAATGTAGTGACCGATCGATCAAGAGATTCCGCAGTACCCTTCTATCCAGCTGAAAACCATTGTTTATCAACCGACCATATTTCAATGGATAGCCAAAATACATTGCATATATAGCATCATCATTTATTTTCTAACTACATACATAGTAGCTAGGATCCATTGATTAAGGTAAGGTGTCTAAATCTCCCTCATAAAAACAAAAAAAAGTCCAAATTAAGCTCCTGTTCAGGAACCTAATCAAAAAATATTCTTGAAATTAATTGCGGTCTGATTTCGGTGTTTAGGATTGAAAACACCCAAGTTGGTTCAACTACGTTGATTGAACACCAACCCCACCTCTCGATCGTTTCTGGTCAATATCCATTCCCATCTAGCCAAACCAAACTCATCCACTTTCGTGACGTTGTTGTTTTGGGCACAGATATTTTTCATCTTACAATAAAGGGTTATTATAATTATTATTATTATTATCTTTTGGATGTAGCATTCGGCACTTTTGTACAAAAACAGAGAGGAGAGGAGAGGCTCGTGAATCTTGACATTGAATAATAAACCTCACACCTTGAACGAGCTAGTGACACACGTACGGTTTGCGAAGGGGGCTGCAAGGGGACCAAGTGAAGCTCCATGGAAGCTTCCTTGGTGTAGCTGTTGAGCAAGCAAGAAAAGGGATGCCACACAAGTTCAAAAGTGGCTGGACTTGGACAGCTGTGCTTCTCCAACGACTAGCATGCACAGTGACATATTGCCATTGACTGAGCACCAGGAAATCTCGAAGATGTAAAGATTTAAGGGCCTTGTACTATGCATGCCTTGTGGACAAACAGGGCATCATCATCAGCGGGTGTTTTAATTAATTACTGCTAGGCACATAAAGCAGCCCAATGGTGCATGATATATAGTTATCACCACATATTCAACTCCTTGGAAAAAATAGACGCACCGCTTTCTGGTCATTTCTTCCGGCTATCAAATTCGTCAATCTTCTAAAAACTAACCTAATTCTTAAACAACATTACTTTTATTGGTGAGAAAAATTAAAAAAAAAACTACAGCAACAATAAACGATCGCGTGTTTTTCTGTATAACAACATTATGCTACTTTTCTCACACATAACCATAAACGCATTTTAATCTATCTCAGATTAACTCGAACCAAAATTAAAAAAATTATATCATATTAATACATTTTCAATTAAGAACACAAACACTCCTCCTCGACCACAGCACTCATGAATAATAAGAAATTGTGGCTCCAAATGGCATAATTTGGGCCAATATAAATGAAGTAGTGGAAGTCATGGACACCCGACGAGTGGAGTGGGCAAGCAAGGGTGGTTAGGGCCAGTATTGGTCCGAGTCGATTCACCGCATGCTGTCCCTGCACAGTGAAACCCATATCACTAGCGTAACATTTGACTTAAGAAATTGGGACCCAACCCAGCCTGCAGACCCATTTCATATGGCTCCTGCCTTGCCTGCTAGCAAGGAATGGCATTTTGGCAGGCCAGCCTAGCCTAGCAAATCACTTGTGAAATGTGTACGAGGGACATGATTTGACGTTCTCCTGTACGTACCCACCATGTTGCTTCTGCAATGCCCTCTCTCTCTCTCTCTCTCTCTCTGATTCCTTCAAACATCCCTCTCTGTTTGTTCACAGTTGGAACGTAGAAAATGATATGCTCCTAGCTGAGTCATGGCCATCTTTGGCAACTAACTAATCATCATCTTGAATATTTTTGTTAAACAAAGCACAATTCTTAAATTCTTAAAGCTCTAATTAAAATTCGTGTTTAACAAAGCAAGTTTTAATTAAAGCGAAACACAAATTAAGATACGGGGCCTAGTAAAGGTCCAAATGGCCACACCATTCTTGTCTCTCACTTGATTTGTCTGGCATGCAACGGAGAGAGAAAAGAAACCAAGGCTAAGGTCCTACAAATTAATGAAATGCCACACCAACAGTGTCTCCAAAGAAAACACTGGTGTGCCCCATATCGACAAGTTTTTTCAAGGGACCCTCGCTTCTTCTGCTTTTGATCGCTGCATGATCTCCCTTGAGGATTGCGAGCTTGCTTTTGACTGTCATGAGAGTTCAGACTAGCACTCAAGCTAGGTCTTCTTCCTGAACCAACCAGGCTATATTTAAATTAATGCTGATGGGAGCTACTTGGGAAACCCAGGAAGGGCGAGTTTGGCTGATATTACCTCGCCAAATTGCCTCTCTCTCTCTCTCTATATATATATATATATATATATATATATTCCCAAGAGTTGATCTATCAAGCGGCGGAGCAGAGTCGTCAATGGAGGGCTTAACTGTATAATCCAACCTTTTCAACCTGGTAGCCTAACCCAGGATGATATTATTACTTTCAAATTCTCTACTCTCGTTGTGGAGACTTGCCTTTCCTATTGAACGAGGTACACCTAATTAGCTATAAGACTAAAGGTGCGTTTGATGAACAGATGAGATTATGCATCTGGTGGACAGGGCGTGGCTGAACAGAACGGGACAAGGTTTTCTCATCGGAGATAATGTCCTAATCCACATGTCCCAGGATACTATTATCGACGTTAATATATTGTCCAATTCCACGTTCCAGAAGGGTAACCCTACAGTGCTCTGTTGTACAATATACTAGAGCCCATAGGCAAGACAACATACGGGCTGGTCTTAACACAACGCCCACGATGCAACCAGGCAATAGATTTTTCTCTTCTTCGAGATCCCTTTACTAACAAGAAAAACAGATGCAACACTATGAGCTGAGGCAAGGAAGCCCCCAGCTACCATCTGTTTTCCCAAAAACATTATATTATTATAATTATAATTATAATTAAAAAAAACCTAGAAATCAGTGAAACACGGTTCATTAGAACAATATAGTTATGATTTTGCCATTCTCAAAAAAACTACCAAGGCTTGCAGATAGGGGTAAAGTATTTTTTTTATAAAAAATCCACATTCCGATATAGCCAACAATTACACACATACACAAATAGAGGCACTGATTTCCCTGTTTAAAGATATCAGAGAAGGTGCCCACATTGCAATATAGTCAACAACACAAATGCACAAATGGAGATGCTGATTTCCCTGCTTAAAGATTGCAGAGAAGTTGATACCTTCATTTCAATAACCTTCTGATGTATTATTGTACTGACTCTCTACCAGTAAGCGAACAACAGCTACTTGAAGAAACAACTCCAGATGCTGTCTGTTTTTTATTCCTGCATACAAGGTAGGAAAAATTATTGACACGGTTTAGTGCAGGAAAAAACACAATATCATAACAGAATGTGCAACAGCAAACATGAAGAGTTGAAGGCACTTAATCCCACTATAGTACCTTGCGCATTGTCATGTTAGAAGTGGTCATACATTACCATTACTTAAAAACTAAAGGAATTCATTTGATGGTATGTTATGATTGTAGCAACTCAAGCAATTCTGCACGGTTGAGTTAACATACGCAATCCAATTATGTTAGAATAAGGTACACGATTAGGCCTCGGGAAAAGGTCATGACGTCATTGACTAGCAAGGCAGGAGAAGATGGAATAATTTACAGATGCAAATATACCGTGTCTCAACCAACATTTCATGCAGAGACCTTTAAAAGCCTTTGAAAATCAAATTAAAACAATGTCGAGCCAGATTTTGAATCAAGCCAATAAAATGTCTGATATAACAGTACAGAAACAACAATTGGGTGGCCAAGGACATCAGCACATGGAAAAAGACTGATTAAACAAGTAATCTAACAATTAAAGTACCTCGTCGTCATCGTCATCATCACCACCATCTTCTTTGCTCTTCTTGAGGCGGGTTGTCCCACCCTCCTTGCTGATGGGCAACTTCATAGCTCCAAAAGGTGTGTCCACATTAATATGTCCTTTCATGGAGTAACCAGTGCCTTTTCCTCTAATCATGTCCCAGAGTGCGGAACCAAAATCCTTAGGCTTGAAGGTGATTGGAATATCGACATAATTTATACCATTTTTATCGAGTTTGGTAGATTCTGCCAGTTCTGCACCACCAATGCTCACATTGGACAGCCAAACCTCATAATCTAAAGAATTGAGGCCCAAGTCAAAATCATTCTTATTTTCCAGCTTCAAGTGAAGCACTGCCACAGTCTCTTCAAAGGAGAACCTCTCAAATTTAATTTTCTCAATATCAATATCAGGCTTGTAAGGTACGGGGATCTCTCCAGTCTTCTCAAGTGGTAGAGTAAGCCTTCCAAAAATAGGCACATCTACAATGAAGTCAACCTTAATCCTGTAAGGAATTATACTCCCAGGCTTAATGTCATCATATGTATTTTTAATATCATCATAAACCAGATGAATTGGGATTTTGACGGTCTCCTCGCCATGTGCACGAATAGTTCCAGCATCTGGGATCAACCCCGAAATAAGTTTCCTTCCATCACTCTCGATCAAGTAGTTGATGTCAATGAGAGGGATCGGAACAGGATTTGGGTTTTTAATAAGCACATCAACAACAATCTCGGCTTTCTCAAGGTTGATTGTGGGGAAGTGAATTTCAGTAACATCTGCAGTTGGCTTCCCAAATCCAATTGCTCCCTCAATCTTTTCACCTATGTCTTGAATGAAGTCCTTCACCTTGTCAATAAATCCACCCTTCTCTTCATCTTTGTCATCCTCCTTGACATCTCTATCAACTATTTCTGGCTTGTCAGAAGAAGCCATACCTTAAAACGAGCAGCACATATTCCAAATGTTAAAGAGCGAAATAAGGACGAAGCAGTGCAATTAACCAGGAAAAGAAAGGAAAACAGAAACATATCACATAAGAGGGAATGAATAAAAAAGCAGAAGAAGAGTGCTCATGATTCATGACTGGTAAGCTAAAGATGAATAACTGCAACACAATCCTCATTGTTTTGATATATGAAATGCAAAAGTCAATACGTCTCCCTTATGAAAGAAGCAAAAAAAAATGTTAAGCTTGTGGTGAAACTCTCAAACCACCACTGTTACGGGCTACTCAAAAACCAAGGAAAATCGAACTCCGTATTGTATGGGTGAAGTTTTGGAATGGTTAATGAAATACAGTTGAGTCAAAATCAGACACAACAGCACATTTATAGGTTCAAGACTCCGACAAATACAATGCTGTAAAGAAAGAAGAGGTAAATAACAGGAAATGACTCCCATTTTCTACAAGAAAATTGACAAAAAATTATTTCGTTTTAGTTTTCTTTTTTAAGAGAGAATCGTGGTGTGATCTGAAAAATAGATGACAGTTTAGCAACTGTGGATAGAAAGATGTGTGTGCGTATGTATTAGAAAAATGGGATCAAATGTAGGATTATAAAGCAATTGACTTGATTGATTATCATACCAATTAATCAAAAGAAAAAAGATTAACAGAGATGAGTTCAGCATTACATTAATAATGTATTAATAATATTCATAAATGAAGCAAAGTAGTAATTTTAAGATCTCCTAATTATTAATCGTATGTATTAGATCATCATGAGAAAAGATGATAACTATGGAAACCGAAGTCAGAAGTATCAGTGATTCAGAAACACAATGAACTGAGATTCAGATCTGATCTGTTTCTTTCAAGTGCAGATCAAAACAGTGAGATGATGGATATTTCAACAGAACAAAAAAAATTTCAATCTTTGCATGGATCAAATACGGTACAAAAAGAAGACGAAAAAGAAAAAGAAAAAAGAAGAGGGAAGATGATGATGATGATGATCTTGTTTTGGTAGAAGAGAAAAGAGATTACCTGAAGATGAAACCGAAATCGGAGATTACAAGATACAAGCAGCAGCAGCGTATGGTTGAACGAGAGAGTGTGATCGTGTGTAATGGGAGTGGTAACGAGCAATCACGTCGCTTACAAAAAGACATAATTGACCAAAGGATGAGGCGTGTACACGTGTACTCACCGACAAAAGATCCGCGTTTTCTGTCTGAAATCTGAAAAACGACAAGTGTTCAAGTGTTAAGTAATGGATGGATGGATGGATAGAAATCCTACCACTCTAAACGGAACACGCGGCTCTCTCCATCTCAACTCAATCCACATAACAAGCACTCACGACACCGTTTCGTCACGTAAAAACCAGCTTCTGCTTCAGCTTCCCACCAATATTTATTTATTTATTTTATTTAAATTTCACAATACATGGCTGGCTGAGACAGGAACAGCATAAATATAATACAAAGCACAACCTCCTCCTCCTCCTCCTCCTGCTGCTACTGCTGCTGCTGCTCCTCCTTACATTTGATTGATTCTTATGACTGAACTGAAAAAGATAAACGTACAAAATCAACGAGGACTAACTAGTATATATTGAATCTACCAAAACTTCCATCATTTCTTCTCCTTTATGCCCTGCCCATTAATTTTTATGATCGATCGATTATGCTGCATCACTCCTCTCTCCGCCTAGCTACATGCTCCTTGAGGTGATGCATCTTTGCTGCTGCTACTCTCTACGCCTACATGCTCCTTGAGGTTGAGGATTTCTCTCTGGTACTCCATCTCTCATGATCACTGCATGCCTTCTGTTAATTTCCTCCCACTGCTTCAATCAAACAAACCACATATAATAGTACTATCAGTTTATACAAGTAATGCATCATCATCATACAAATAATGGTTGGTTTGCCATTCCTCTTCCTTATTAACTACAAGCTCTTCTACGTTTTCAATTTCTTAAAAAATCCTCTCTCAAAACTCAAAAGGTTCATTGTGCTTATTATATACATAACGGATGCATGCATGGATGCACACAACATTCTCTTGGTTCAAACTCTTAAGAGTTTTATATATCTTAGATCTGTTTTGTTATCTTGCAGAAGCATGGAGGATGGTGACCATAAAAAAACAAGATGGATTCCAATTTTTAAAGTAACTATGCACAATCTTCCATCTCCCTAATTTAATTTACTTTTAACTCTTTCCCAGCAAGCTACATGTACATGATCAAGTTAAACATTTTTTTTTCTCCTGAAAAACTGACGCCAGTGTGATTTCGTGGATATTATATTGATGTTCTCTTCAAAAACAGTTAACCACCCCATGTTTTCCAGTTACACTTTCAACCTCATGGTTTTGTCAGTTTTTCTTGTAAATTTTTTTTGTGCATAAATATGTAATACTGAAGCCTTCTGGATTGTGAGAAGAAGGGGCTCGTCTCTAGAGGAGACAGTGATACCACTTTCCAACCAGCAGCATCAATGTACGACCGTTTCAGCATGGTATAGGCACTCCTGCAGAACAAATTAAAGAGGATAAATAATTAAATTGAAAGCAAAATAGCTGAGCGAGAACAAACAGATAACTCAACTATTGTCTTCTACTTGGTAACGATACCAACCAGTATTCCTGGAGAAATTAATTAGTTATCTCCAAAGCAATCTTCTTAATTATCAACCACAACAGCATCCACTATGTATCCGTCCACAACATATTCTCTCACCCAATCAAGGCCAGTGCTCACCAGGAGACGAGCAACTTCCTTCCCAAATAAAGAAGTTTTGTTTTCTGATTAAACCTTCTAGTTTTTCCAGCACGAGCAATTTTCTCCTCAAGACTGCCCCCAAGTGACAACTCCAGACGGGTACTCGAGCTTCAAGCATTGATTCACAAGATGAGCCTGAGAAGCAAACATGATATCCTCTCTGTATTGCTCTGAAAGCCTTTGCTCCTCAGAATGGCTCAGAGTTCTCTACACTTTTGAAAACTAAATTCGGTCCAGTTGTCCTAGAACAGCATATGACCAAGCTATATTCCCAGCTGATACCTACTGAGAGTGTGTTTGGTATTGTGGTAGCTGTTGTGGTTGTGGTTTGAAAAAAATTATTTTATAAAAAGTATTTTTAGTTGAGGTTGGTTTGAAAAAATAGATGTTTGGTTAAAACTGTGGTTGAAATTGAGGTTGAAGAAAAAGTAGTTTAATATGTTTGGTTAAGAGTGCTTTTGAAATTGAGGTTATAAAATAATTTTAAAAAATATATATTAATATTAATAGTTTTTAATTTAAATATTGTGGATTTAACTATTGCTATTACATCATGAAATAAATCATATTTTATATATATAAAAAATTATTGTTCCATTAAACTATCTACAATTCCATTACATACAGATTTCATCCGACAAGAACTACAAAATTAGGTAAAATATTATCCGGAATAAAATTGAGATTATAGTACAAGTAAATTTAATTCACCTTAAACTAATTTTTTTTTTTTAAAAAATATTGTTCACGTTCAGTGCGAGTGAAATCAATTAACTGCACTGATTTAAAAAAAAAAACTGTTCAGTGAACAATGGATGCATGCCTGCACTGTTTAGTGAACAGTGGATGCATGCCTCCACTGTTCAGTGAATAGTGAAGCACGGTTCCTTGCTTGTAACGCGCAGGAAGCAGCTCCTAGCTGCTTCCTTTTTCCTTGCGTTTCAAACACAGTATTTCATGGGATCCATGTACAGTAATCAGTGTTTGTTAATTAACCAAACATCTTGTAAAATTTGGCCGCAGGAAACGTGGACGCCACCACGTAGCCAAACGTGTTCTAAATCTGAGCACCGGAGGGCCTAAAGGTCCTTCTGCATCAAGATCTCCACTGACTTCATTGCTGCTCTCCTCATCAGAATATGATGTTTCAGCCTTTAAGGAGCACTATTGGTTTGCAGATTTATAATTAGTATCCTAAGCCTCAAGCAAAGAGTCAGCTGGCTCATATAGAGAAGCAAAAGCCTGAGCAAGCTCGTTTGAAAGTATGATATTAGTGAATAATATAATTAAATTATATCTTGAGATTTTATTTGAAAGCTCAAGTTATTGAGTTGATATGGTTCTTTGACAAGATATCAAAGCTTTATTGACCAAGCAGTCACGAGTTCAAACCTCACTATCCATATTTTATTTGATAAAAATTAAGCACAAGGTAATGTAGGCATGTACAAGTTTCATGCCGAAAGATTTTTCACTTGAGGGGTGTGTTAATAAATAATATAAATCATAACTTAGAACTTCATCTAAAAACTTAAACTATTGGGTTAAATCAGTCCTTTGACATATGAATGATCTCAGAACCCTTTTTTGACAACCGAGGACAATTCGATGAAGTGTAGTAGCAATGTCTAATGGGGATAACAGTGAATGAGTAAACCCTTTCCCAACAGTAGTAATCATCTCACCAGTGATTTCAAAACTTCCTCTACAGTTTATGCTTCCACAATCGCTCTATTGAAGTTAATCTATTTCTTACAATCAGAAGGTCCAGAGAATTGGGACACCCTTTGAACAAACTCTTCCATGGTCTTCTCCTTCTTTTCTTGAAACATGCCATCTCATAACATACTCACCATCCTAATAAGGTTACTAACATCATTTTCTAATTTAACGTCTTTCTTAAAATCAAAATCCAAATCATCTTTCAAATCAAGTCCTTAGCTATCTTAACCTTACTCTTATCGTTAATGTGTTGTAAAGTTAGTTGACTGGTGTTAGCTTAAAGTTAACTAGAGTTGGATGTGTGTTAAGTTAAGTGTATTATTTTATCTAAATAGTAGGGCGCATGGGGCTAAAAATTATTTAAGTGAATGACAGTAGGTACAACTGAAAGCTAGGTTGAAAATAGGTAGAAACTAGTGCTGTGAGAAAAAAGAAAAAACAATAGCAGTGTGTGTCTTCCTCCATTGTAAGCCCTCTCTTGTGTGAGTTTTGTACCATAAAATTACAGCAATGATATGCTATGCTTAAGTGTGGTTTGAGAGTGTTTTGTGAGACTCATTGGTTGTAGAAACCACTAAATAGATTGGTATCAGAATAGAGGTCAAAGAGAAGCTTTATCTAAGATTAAAGGAGGAAGAAAATGTCCAAAGAAGGTTGCTCAAGTTGGAGTCCAACATTCAATATTCAAAGGAGACAATTATGAATTTGGAGCATAAAGATTAAGACTTTACTCATCTCTCTTGACTTGTGGGAGATGATGGATGTAACATATGAAGAATATAAAGATAATGACGATATTCCCGTAGTACAGCTCAAAGATTTGAAAGCAAAGAGGATTAAAGATGCAACAACCCTTGGCTTGATTTAAAAAAGAGTTAATGATCCTATTTTTCCAAGAATCATGAGAGCCACAAATGCAAAGCAAGCATGAAAAGACTTTGCAAAGTGAATATGAAGGTGATGTGAATGTAAAAGCTATTATCCAAAGTCTTAGAAGAGAGTTAGAGAATATGAAAATAGAGGAAAATAAAGCTGTTGATAAGTTTTCTAATATGAATCTAAGGTTGTTAATCAAATGAAGAGTTGTGGTGAGGATATTAGTAATAGAAGAGTTATAGAGAAAGTGTTGATTAGCCTTCTAGAAAAGTTTGATCCTATTGTGACAATTATAGAAGAAACTAAAGATTTGTCTAATTTGAGTGTTCATGAGTTGATGGGTTTTTTGAAGTATTATGAGAAAATATTAGTTAAGAGGAGTGAGAAGTCCATAGAAAATGCTTCCAATCAAAGCATACTCTTAGTAAACATGACCATGAGAAAAGATCTTTTAGTAATGTGAGAATAGGTGTTGGATCCTTTAGAGGTGAAGGATATGAAAGAGGTAAAAGTAGAGGATTGGGTAGAAATCAAAGGGGTAGAAGAGAAACAAATTTGAGCAATAGCTATAGTGATGCTAGAAGATGTTATACTTGTAATAGATTAGGCTATAAGTCTAAGGATTGTTGGTATAAAAGGGAGATATAATGTTTCAATTGTAAATGGTTTGATCGCTTAGCCAAAGATTGTGGTGTGAGGAAAAATTAATAAACACATGTTACCAAAGATAAGGAAGGTGATGGAAGCATGTTTTATGCTAGTCAAAGTGGCATAGAAAACAAGAAGGGACAATGACTCATTGATAGTGCTTGTAGCAAAAACATGTTCAATAACATTGATACAATGAGGCAAACTAGAGTAAAGATTGAGAATGAAGAATTTATGAGTACAAGTGGTCTAGGTACCATTAGATTTGAAACTAAAAAGGGAAAATAGACGATTTATAAGGTAATGTACCACAAGCTTACCAAAATTTATTGAGTGTTGGGCAACTTATGGAGCATGGCTATTCATTGCATTTTGAAGGCTAATATTGCACCATTTATGATAAAACTCTAAGGAGGCAAGTTATGGCAAGTTTGAAGATGGTGAATAGGTGTTTTTCACTTAACTTAAAGTGTGGAAAAGATGTAACTTTGAAGATGGATTTGGTTGATGATTCAAGGCCATGCCATAAGAGACTTGATCACTTGAATTTGGTAGCCTTAAATTACTTCACCAAAAAAACATGATTCAAGGACATCCATTCATTCAAGAGATGAAAGATGCTTGTGATGGATGTGCTCTTAGGAAACATCATCAACAATCATTTCCAAGAGAAGTAGCATGAAGAGCTAAGAATGTACTTGAGTTGGTGCACACTAACATTTATGGTTCGATGTTCACTCCATCTCATTTTCAAAATAGGTACTTTGTGTTGTTTATTGATGACTATAATAGAACGACATTGATGTATTTTATTAGGCAAAAATCTAAAGTTGCTATAATTTTCAAGAAATTTAAATGTCTGAAAAACAATATGGTTATTGCATAAAAGTGTAAAGAAGTGATAGGGGTAAAGAGTACACTTTATGATAATTTTCCAGGTTTTGTGAAGATGAAGGTATTGAGAGGTAACTTACTGTTCGTTACACACACCAACAAAATAGAGTTTCAAAAAGGAAGAATCAAACCGTGATGGAGATGGCAAAGTGTATATTGTATTCGAAGAAGCTACCTTAGAATTTTTTGGCTGAAGCAGTGTATACAATTGTTTATTTGATTAACAAATGTCTTATGAAGGCCGTTTAGGGTAGCACATCATTTGAAGTTTAGAGTGAAAGAAAACTATATGTGAATCATTTGAAGGTATTTGATAGTATTTGCTATGCTCAAATATCTAAAGAGAAGGGGCGCAAGCTAGATGAGACAAGTGAGAAGTAGTGTATATTTGTTGGCTATAGCTCAATGTCTAAAGGTTATAAGTTGTATAACTTGAATACAAACAAAGTGATTGTTAACCGATATGTGATTTTTTATTTTCTGTGTTACTTGAATCCTTTGGGTTTTTCAGCTTTTAAACTTTTTCTTTCTTGCCCAACATTCTAGAGTTAATTATAAGCTAGTCCTTGTAGTTTATCACAATTAATTAAACAGTCTCTTGACTAACTTTGGGAAGAAATTTGTGCCCTTCCTAATTCCTAAAATATGGTCATTCGTGAGGCATAATTTGCACATGTAAGATAGTTTAAGGACGTAAAATGTGTGAAAAGTATCAAAAGTTCATAGCTGTAGAAAATCACTGAAAGAATTAAATTTTATTGTCAATTGCATGTTGAATGACATTCCAAGTGGCATAGAGATCACTCACTCCTCCAAAAAATGTCAGTATACATTTTGTTTTAATCAAATTGAGAAATAAAAGAATGATAATCATGTTGTTCAACGTTCAAACATATCATAAAATGCTGCCATCTGGGATCACTGCACTCTCTAGAACCACCACTATTCCTCCACTGATTATGTAGCCATTGGCCTCCCTGTTGCTTTCTTGCACATTGTCTTTGTTAATAATCTGCATAACATAATTGCATGGATGTTACACCAGTAAGGAATGACAGGAACTCAATACTCAGTCCCACAGAGACAATCCTGTTTTAATAATGCCTTGGACTTGCACCTTGACATTCTGAAATCGATTGTATTTTTGTGTACATGACTAGCTTTGGCATTGTATTTGGTTGCTAATTTGATATGCTTAGATTTTACATACCATTACATTTCTGCCAATCCTTGCATTCTTATCTATAATAGCTTTCTTTATGTGAGTCTCATCACCAATTCCTATCGGAATTGCCATGCCCTCCTTGCTACTCCTTTGGATATAGTCTTTCTGTTGAACAACCACATTTCAGTTGGTCATACATAATTGGAGGAATGTGTGCAAATATGCATAGGTTTTTTACTAGAAAATGTGCTTATATTTCTTTTGCAACAGGAAAAAGTGAAAGGTTATTAAAAAAAAAAGAAAAAAGAACCACCCTTACTTGATAGATATCAGAGCCCATGATGACTGAATCTTCAATGATGGCCTTTTCTCCAATGGTTGTCCTCATACCAAGAACTGTTCCTTTTATCTTGCACCTCTACTCTTAATTAAGGCCAAAGGCACATTTTCAGGAAACAAAAGCAAGACAGATTCAGAAACAAGATCAAACACAATCTACGACAGCATATTCCTTACTTTGGGCAGAAGGGAGAAACATGGGAGGGAGATGGAAATGTTATTCTTACATTAAGGATGCAACCATCTCCAACCACACTGTCTGTTATGACAGCATCAATTATAGTAGATGGAGGCAGATAGCGAGGCATGGTGTATAGAGGAGCATCTTTATCGTAGAAGCTGCTAGGAAAGAAATGAAGTTTGTGTTCGTTAGTGAGAGGCCATCATAGGTGTTATACTTTCAGCCTTCCTCGAAGAGAAAACACTGACTTGTATCCCATGTTTAATCCCTTTATGCATTCCATGTTTGCTTGATAAAATGCTGCAATGCTACTCATGTCCTCCCAGTATCCATCAAATGCATAAGCTTGAACCTGCTCCATGCACGTAATCAGCACCTTCTCATGAATCAAAGCTCATAAAAGAAACGGAAACATCATTACATATTTGGACAGAACAAATGAATTTTATTACATAGAAACAAAAGTTAATGTCAAAATTAATGCCTAATTAGCTAAATCTAGTCAGACCTTCATTCCAATCGAAATTGCGCCAGGTATCACTTCAGTTCCGAATTCATTTGCCTGGGGGAAGTATTCATTTAGAAGCTTTGTCATAGTATTTCTATTAACAAGATAGATCCCCATGCTTGATAACTTCCTATAAGCATTATCATTGAATGCTTGGGAACTTTGAGCCTGCAGTTTAGCAGAGATTATTTAGAGAACATGATCCCCACTGGGTTTTGCAGTATCATAACTATATGGAGGAGAATATTACTGAAATCAACTTACCGAAGGGACAATCATTGGCTCCCTCTCTGACTTCACGTGGAACTCTGCAACTTCATTTAGTGAATTCACTTTTAATGTGCCAAAACCTGGGTCTTGATCTCTTGTTGAATTCAAAGCTGCAATTGTTATATCAGCCTGGCTTCTTCGATGAGTTTCTACTAGTTTCTGGTAGTCCATTCTGTAGAGATGGTGGCCAGGAAGGACAAGAAACTCGGACACTTGGTGCTCTTCCAGTACCCACAAGCACCTTCTTATAGCATCAGCAGTTCCCTGATAAAAACAAATTAAACAGAAATGATCACATTGGCTTTGTGGATCGTAGTTTGGCCCCTCATGGAATAGAAGCTATAAGCATCGAGTACAAATGTGTTATGAAAGTAGACCAGCTAGTAGACCTGAAACCAGCCTTGCTCTTCAAGACTCTGATATGCTGCAATAACTTCAACAAACCCATCTTTTCCAAGGCCTAAGCCAGAATATGCTCTTGAGAGGTGAGAATTGAGATAAGTAGAGTTATATTGTGTTAGAGCATATATCTTGTTTATGTTACTGTTAATACAGTTGCTGATAACTGCATCAACGATTCTGTACTTTGCTCCTAACGGAATGGCTCCTTCTGATCTTCTCTTTGTCAATGGATAGAGTCTTGACTCTGATCCGTCTCCAAATACAATAGCTGCAACACTCTGCCATAGATGAATTCTCAAACATTATACACACATGCTAAGCATTTCCAAACCTTGGCAAAAACTACATTTACAAACTAAATTGTAGCTTTCATTTTAAAGTTATATATATCGATTGGAAGATCAATAGCAGAAAGTTGAAACTAAGGCAGGCAAAAAAAGAAGAAAAATTGACCTGATTTACTGGAGAGAATGAGGATATGGGGTGTTGAGGTTGCTGAGAATTGGATATGAACAAACTTGGCAAAGAGAAAGAAGATAAAGTTGTTAAATGTTTTCGACTACTAGGAGCCAATTCAAGGATGGAGAACTTTGCTTGGGGATTTACAGGGGTGGGACCAGAAAGCTGCAATATCACCATGTCAAGAGAGAGCAATAGACCGTATGATGTATCAGTGTATGAAGATGAACCCTCAGTCAAAATTATGATCTTTCAATGTATATTGCTTAGCATCTTCTCTCTGCATTGCAGATTTAAAAGAGTCGAATGGAAGAGAATATTTTGATTTCTTCTTCCTGCTGGCTATTGCAAAGAGAAATCTTCCTTGCATGGCTTGTATTTGCAGACTGTGCCAGACATAGTCACAAAAAAAGCTAGCCGTAACTCATACTTACAAACTGTGCCAGCATAATGACAAGCTTTCACGGTTCATGTGGGCAGCTTTGTTTGTGATACTATGTTTAACTTTGATTCTAAGCTTCGTGTCGCCTTTTTTTTCGTTTAATCTTTATTCCTTGGCTCGATTGCGTTTTGTTCACTTTATTTGTTCGTCTTAGCCAAGTTAATGGTACATAACAGCCCCACGACAAGAGCATTAGACCACCCGATAGATTTACCACATTGTCCTTGCAGCCTTCTGAGAATGGCTCTCGCTTCATTTCCCTTGTCCTTTGTTTTGGGACAAAAGAGAAAGGGCAACAAGCAAGATTGATTGGGACAGTTTGGTCATTTTGTCTGAGAAGGAAGCTTGAAGGGCAATAGCTGGTGCCTGGCATTTTGGAATAGAGTGGTTATCAAGGAAGGCATTGTCTCAGGTTCATGGGGTTATGGCCAGCCGTCTCTTTTTCTCTCTTTGTTCTTTTCATTCTTCCATCCCCTCATCTGCACATTTACAATACAGCGTAGCTTCATGGGGAATTCTGTTTTCTGCATTCCTTTTCTTCACATGCAGAAAACAGCTACAAGATGGCCGGAGTGAGAAATATTATGGCTGTTCTGTTCATGAAATATTAAGGCAGTATTCTCCATTGGTGAGGAGACAAGGAGAAATAACGTAAGACAACGAACACAGTTCCCAAAGAACTAACAGAATAATAAATAATCCTTTCGTTCATCTTTCTTTCCAGAAATAGCTTTAAGGCATTTCTTGTCAAACTTAGGTAGTTCTATCTATTCATATTCATTTGACATGTCAAGATATGTGAGCAGTTAACATAGTTCTGTGATGTCTCTTCCATTGCCTATGCAATTTCATGAATTAAGGAAAATAATTGCAATAGACAAATGGCTGACTATCATCTGAGATGTTGAGGCTGCCCATTTGTTGTCTCATCAAATTCTCAAAAAATTCTAGCAGTTTCGAAGAAAATGAAAATACAAGTTCAGTCATTCCCAGGACAAGATGATACTGGGTATAAAGGATTTGATAAACTCTCCTCAAAGCGACAGTACCATTACTTTAGATGGTGCTCAAACAAGGATGCCATCTCAATCTGCAATACAAAACAAATTAAAAAAAAATTAATTAAATTATCCAGTCAAAAGATTCAAAAAGGTAATTTATTTTCTTGTCTTGTTATATCTCAGCCAGGAAGAAGTACAACTAGTGATTCCAAATTTTTAGATAGATCAAGTTGTTATATTACTAGCAAAAGGAAATAACCATGGTGTGATAAGAACAAAATGGACTTCATTGTATCTTTATGTCTTGGCATCAATGAAACAGTTCTCACATTGACAAGAAGTAGAGGGTACATCAGAAACCAAGTAGAAAAGCTTATTGAACCATTGCATGCATTAAGAATGTAAATTTTGAAGCATGAGCCTAAAGGACAATGGTCTCAGCTGAGCAACTAGGCAACACTTCTTTGCACCACCCACAACACCTCACAAAACTCAGTTCTGCTACTAAGAATATATTGTTTACTGACAACCAAGTAGATGAACACTCACCCTCCACCTCCTATCCCACTAAGTTTTAATGAAGGAAGAAATATGCTGAAGAAAATTGAGAAAGAAATTAAGAATAAGCATGCTGGCAGAAGACACAGAATTAAATACTAGAACATAATTAATCAGTGCACACGCACTTATCCAAAGCATTTAACAGCATATAATCAACTTACTGCTGTCAGAGCAGCCTCAGCACCCTTATTCCCCGATTTTCCACCAGCTCGATTTATCGCCTGCAATTATCAAAACAAAAGTTCTCAGATGAAACATTCTTGAAAGAAACCTATGGGTCTTGGTTTTATTTAAATGCTTCTTTCACCTGTTCCATGTCCTCGCATGTCAGAACACCAAATACACATGGAACCCCTGCAAATTCTCAAGAAAAAGCATCATCAGTTTTTCACTGGGAAGTGGGAAGCCTTTCAACAAAAATGGAGAGAGCAGCAGTAAACTGACAGGCAGCAGAAGCAAGATCATTTCCTTAAGGGTTGACGAAGCAAGTATGTGTTACATTAAAGGAGAACGCAATTTCTCAGTTCTCCAAGTGATAGGCAGAAACAGAACATATTTGATGCTAAATGACATCTACAGAATAAAGAGTTGGTTGTGTGTGACGATGCACACTCTTACACACGTGTTTGATGTGTGAAGAACATTAGATGAGAGTGTTTCATCAGTTTTGCCAAGTATTACACGCACCACAGTAATATTTGATGCAATAATGACAACAACAACCACTCTTAATAGGTGATTGCTAGCATATTTGAGCCCATGTTGCCTTTCCATATTCACTTTACAATATGACATAATATGTCACAGAAACTTGTACAGAATAAGGTAATTACTACAGTCAAGGACAAACTTTTAAAACCCTGGTCAACAGAGAACAACATCGTTTCAAAACCAAGCAATAAAACCAGCAGAGTGTAACTACCAACCTGACTTTAAACCAGCAGAAAGGACTCCAGATGCTGCTGAATTAGCGACAGCATCATAGTGAGTAGTATCACCTCTTACCTATCATTAACAACAAGAAAATAATTCACATATCAGGGTCAGCCTGTAAACATGTGCTTCAATGAAAGAAAAATGAGGAGGAAGCCACCCCTCCTAACGCATTTCACTACTAACATTTCATCAAGTAATAACTTCTTTCAAGGTTATGAAGAGAAATCATTCATACCACAGCTCCAATGCACACAACCGCATTATATTTTCCCGACTTGCCTAGCCTTTCTGCAACAATGCCTATTTCAAAACTACCGGGAACCCACACAACCTGAAGAGAAATACATGAAAACAACCCTAATCAAAATTTACAAACAAAAAGAAAGCAAATTCGAAAAAAAGCTTCTAAAATAAAACAGTTTGCCTACATCAATGTCTTCTTTGACTGAATATTTCTTGAAAGTTGCAACAGCTCCCTCTAAAAGTGGCCTTGTAATAATCTCATTGAACCGGGCCACGACCTTTGAATGTTGTTTCCAATCATCAATGTCAACAAATTACAACAATCAATTCAAACGAAAACCTAAATAAACTGTGAAAAGAAAAAAGAAGAAAAACTCACCACTGCAAAGCGAAGTCCCTCAGTTCTGGTAACTGACCCTTCCAAGTGCCTAACAGCTGCTGTTCCCACCAAGGATGGCCGCCCTTTCCTCTCGAAGGCAATGCTAATCGTCCCAAATCCTGAAAAGTTTTGAAATCAATATCACAAAAAAACGATCTTTCTCAATTACTATCCAAGCTGAGAAAAATACTCAACATTAATTATCATAGATTGCAGTAGAGTTGAATCCCAATGAAATTAACATCATAAGAAATCATCTTTCACATTAATTGATACTAGTAATTTGGATTGAAAAAGAAATGGCTCACCAGTAGAAGAGGAAGAGAAGGATAATTGCGTTGGTTTCTGATGGGGAGGCAAAAAGCTCCGATTTTGATGGTGAAAAAGAACTGAATTCGATATTAACGCTTTGGTTGAAGCAGACAGAAAAGCCATTTCCCTTTTCTTTTGATTCTCTTAAGACAAGAAAAGAAAAGATTTTGGTGATTGACAAGAGAAAATGAAAGAACCTATACAAAACCCCACTTAATCTCCCTCAGTCTTAAGCTTAAGACACATGCCATAAATGGATTGTCAACATTGGATCCGAACCCGGGTTTTGTTTGCTGGTTGCAAACGTGAAGTCCATTTCTTTCTTACAAAACGACCGTTTTCATTTTGAAACGTCTGACATCAATCTAGTGTTTTTATTTTTGGATCAACTCGAGTGGCTTGCTGGCTTTACTTCACTATTCGATTAGTGGGGAACCCCCTAAAACCCTAAAACAAATCACCATCTCCTCCTCCTTGTGAAGCGCAAAATGTGGGTTCAAGGGGCAGAGCTTAAGCAGCCATTAAAACCGCCCTTTCTTTGCAATCCACTTAACTCTAATCGAACTCGTTTCTTCACCAACCATTATCAGGTGATGTAAAAAGCCGCAGCTATCTTTTTACTGCTTTCATTGTTTTTAGAACCAAAGCTTTTCCCTTTTTTGTTTTGCTTTCTGCATAAATCAATATAGACAAAGAGGGCAACGCAAAAAATGTAACTTTAACAAGCTAAGTTTGCTAACACCCTTTAATACATTAACTTGTTTTTGTTTTGTGACATCAGAAACGGAAACCTTTTGTGGTTGTTATGTCCATGTCAACCAAAAGTACTGCTGTTCCTATCATGGTAAGATGTGCTATTTTTTTTACTCATTAATTGGTAAGCTGATATGAATTGTTTCGTCATTTGTGGAAAAATGATTTTGGATGTTATAAATTTGTATTATTTTGTAATTGGAGGTAAATGGCTGTAATGGCAAAATGGGGAGTTCTGTTATAATGGCAGCGAATTCTGCTGGACTTCAAATTCTTCCAAAATCATTTGGCCCCGAATATGAGGCTGGTAATACTGTGGAAGTTTGTGGGAATGAGATTAAAATCCATGGTCCTTCTGAAAGAGATAGTGTGCTCGCTTCCCTTTATGATGAGTATCCGAACATGATTGTGGTTGATTACACTCTGCCTACTTTGGTGAATGGTAAGATTCTTGGAGCTTATGACACTTGAAATAGAAGAAATCTTAATTATTTCGCAAAAGGGAATTTACTTGGTAGCTCAACTCTGCAAAATTCATAGGTTTGCTATTTTACTCTGAGTTCAATTGGGAATTGTTTTTCAATTGGCAACCTTTACTACTTGAAAAGAAAATACTTTGGTGCTGCAAAATATGGGATATGGATATCCTAATTAAAGTTTTTTCAATTATTTTAGTTTTCTGTTGCATCTAGGATTTTTTTACCTTAGAATTGCATGGAAAATAGCCATGATTTTGTTTACTTCATTTATGGATCCTCTTTTAATCTTTTGACTTCCCTTTTCCTCTTTTGTGATGTGTAGATAATGCAGATCTGTATTGTAAAGTTGGGGTTCCATTTGTTATGGGAACTACTGGCGGAGACAGGGATAGATTATACAAGATTGTGGATGACTCAAAAGTTTATGCAGTAATCTCTCCACAAATGGGGAAACAGGTGATGGGATTCAGTGCCTCTAATGTTAGATGAAATGGATTCCAATGCTATTTAACCTAATATGTTCTCTGTACTAACGGGTTTTTTCTTTTAGATAGGTGGTTGCATTTCTTGCAGCTATGGACATGATGGCTGAGCAGTTTCCTGGTGCTTTCTCTGGATACTCCCTTCATGTAATGTCTTTCTGCATTGATTCCTTTTCAGCAAAGAAGTTCTTTTCCTCACTTGAGTTGTTACAGTAGTTCTAATATTTGCTGACCTCTTTGATTCTTAGGTGAAGGAGTCCCATCAAGCAGCAAAGTTGGACACATCTGCAACTGCCAAGGCTGTCATTTCTTGCTTCAAGAAATTGGGGGTGTCTTTTGATGATCAGGTGGCTTTAAAGCTTTTCACATTTCATTACAGCATAACTTATTCTTATATTCACTGGAAAATACTGAAATCCACGCTTCATTTGCTTTGTTCATCATAGTACATGTAAAAGTTGAAATTTGACATGATTACAAAAGAAATTGAAATTTGATCATGAAGTTCAGTCATAATATCTTTAATCCCAGCCTTCATTCGACACCGCTTTTCCGGTTTGAACTTCTTGTCAACCTTGCTGTCTTGTAAGTGTTTGCATAGAGGATTTGGTCGTATGTTGTTATGGCAACTGGTCCCAAAAAATGTGCTGTCTTTTTTATATGATTTTCTGCTGAGTTTGTCCAGATAGAAATGATTCGGGATCCCAAGGAACAAAAAGAGTTGGTGGGAGTTCCAGATGAGTATTTGTCTGGTCATGCATTTCATTTCTATTATCTGTCATCACCTGGTAAAACGTAAGAACAAACATCCTGATTGTTCATTTTCATTTGGATTCTGTGTTTATTTTTTTCTCTCTTTGTTGAAAACAAATATATTTTCTGATTTCTTTTCTTGCAGTGTTTCTTTGGAGTTTCAACATAATGTGTGCGGTAGATCGATATATGCTGAGGGCACCATTGACGCTGTACTTTTCCTTGCTGAGAAGGTAAAATTCTTCACCTGCTTCACACTTAATTTAGCTGTTAGTGCTCCCCATAAAGCCATATGAAAACGGCCCTACTGCCAATTTGTTTCCTGCTCGGACCTTATTCAAAGATTCGAAACTCATTGTTGTAGCACTCATAACTACTACTACCTCCTCATCTACTTTATAGTTCTTCTGTAGTATTTTCTCTATTTGAAGATTAATGTGTACTGGGAATAAATTTGTTATTGAGAAATTTTGCTGTGGTTTCTAAGTTGATTGTCAGTAGAAATTTTAAATGTGATTAAAACGCAGATTCAATCGAAGGCTGACAAGCGGATCTACAATATAATCGATATCTTGCGGGAGGGTAACAAGTAATAAACTGTCATGACAGCAACAAGTTAGTTCACCGTTTTAATTTCATCCATTTGCAATGGCGCTTCCATTGCTACATAGTTTGTGGTTCATTGAGCACTGACAGAGAATTGATTGAATGCTTAGATGGATCCTGCTAAACCTCAATGGGACGGCTGTTGTGGCGGGGAGAGAGAGAGAGAGAGAGAGCAGGGTAGCTCTCCCAAGCATGCAAGAAAACTTGAGCAACAAGTGTGAGAAAAATGAGTTGGAGTGGCTTTTTTTTTTGCAATGTACCCTCAGGACTATGATTGGGTAGTGCAGGCAATGTTGGATTGATGCTTTTTAGGGAATGTTGTTGCTTTTTGTGTCATCGTTATAAATGACAGATATAGTTGAAATACTTACGCGGAACCTGTTTCGAAGATAACAAATACAGAGCAAAATAGAGTTTTTATCCCAAAAAAAAAAAAAATTGCCCTGCAATGATAATCGTACCCTTAGATAATAAAAGCAAATAGTTACAATAAATAAATGAGAGAATTAGATTTGATTTTAAAAACAAAAGTGTTTGTTCATGTGATAAATGTTATAAAATTACAAAGATATTTTTGTTGAGAATAAAGATTATGATTGATTTACCTGGATAGTTCAAACACATTTATAACTCATGAACCTTGAGTTAAAGGAGTTGGAGAGTCATTTTCTCTTGATAGCATTAATAAAAAATAAATATATTTTATACAACATTAATGTGATGAAAATATTGTAGTTTCTTGGATACACCTATGGGTGTAAGGAGACAAATATCTCTAATATTGATATTTTATATTAAAAGTCATAAAAATAAGTAAACAAAGTTTTATGGCCTATAATGATTTTTAGATTTTTAGCCATTCATAGTCAATGAGTATGGCAACAAGTTAGATTGTTGTCCACTTAAGCTTGGCAACACATTAGACACATGCACAATTGCCTAATTAGGGTTGGCATACAACCAAGCCCTAGGTTGATGGGTTGAGAAGGTCGTCAAATCTATGCTCAATTGGGCTTGGCATGCAGCCAAGACTAAGGATGATGAATTTGACAATCTGTTAGATTCATACTTAAGTAGGCTCAACAAGCAGCTAAATCCAAAAGTGTTGGGCCTAATAGCTCGCTAGACTCATACCCGCTTGGACTCGAGTCTGGTAACACGTTAAATCCATGTCCAATTGGGATGGGCAAGCAACCGAGCCCAAGGTCGATGAGTTCATATCCAATTAGGCTTGGCGTGCAACCAATCACCAAAGCGCTAAGTCTGGTATCTTACAAGACTCATACTCACTTGGGCAAGACAGTGCCAATGCCCAAAGGCATTGAGTGACAACTTACTAGACTCGTGTCCTGTTGAGCTCAATACGCAGCCAGGTCCAGGGACATTGAGTTTGGTAGCTCATTAGATCTATGTTCACTTGGGCTCAACTCATAGCCATGTTTAAAAATGTTGAATCTAAAAGAGAGCTTAAACCATGTTATCTGAGCATGATATTTTATCAAGTTGCCGGGTACGGATGCAAACTCCACCCTCCTATCAAATAATTAACACTACGTATTTTTACCTTCTAAACATGACTTAGGCTCTAAATTCCTTTTTTATAAAGCCAAAAAAATATTTATCATCAGTTTTAAAATTATTTCTTGGTTTACCAAACCCTTCTTCAAGAATGGGATTCGATGATATGTGTTTTCTTCAAGCGATGCACCAAACCCTTGCCTGCATTTGGTGTCCTATCATAGTAA
>Ga0307515_10005968_pt1 | contig 24537 bp, 3 predicted proteins | sample 17_EM_MG_FD_194513 | JGI IMG/M metagenome (GOLD analysis project Ga0307515, IMG submission 194513) | Populus trichocarpa ectomycorrhiza microbial communities from riparian zone in the Pacific Northwest, United States - 17_EM | ecosystem: Host-associated > Plants > Roots > Unclassified | place... | reverse complement strand
TATATATCTCCGGTACTAGACTAAATACTCTCCTTTTATCCCTAGGGGGTTCTTCTAAATCCCTAAGACCTCTTCTTATATTGCTACTACTTATTCTTAAATAGCGTCTTTTTTAGATAGTATCCCTAGTAGTTCTCCTATAAATCCTATAGGCTTCCCCTTATAGGGTTCTAGGATCCTTATTATAATAGTAAAATATTTCCGTTTTTAATACCTATGCTTAACCTTATAGTTTTAATTTACAGAGTCTTCCCTATTATCTTATCTATAGTATATCTAGAACTATTACCAAATCTTTACCTTTAGTCCTTAGGAAGGTTTTAATTACTATATTATATTCTAGCTAAAGGTGCTCCTTAGATTCCTAATTATTATGCGCCTAAAAGTATCCTTCCTAATAAACTAAAAATTCGCGCTTTTTTTTAGCGCTATCTTTAATCTAAAATATCTTTTATATTATATTCTAGTTCCCTATTAATTTCGCTAGGTAGTAGCGGTTCTATACCGTCTCTTCTCTAATATAGCTTTAGTAAGGAAATATAAAATATAGAATATATTAGATATAATTTCAGCAATTCTAATTTATAGGCTTAATTTTCTTTAGTTTTTCTAACTATTTTAAAGGGGTTAAGCCACTAGTAATCCAGCTTCTTCTTAATACGTGTAAGGGATATTATTGCGGACACCTCGGGTTGCCCTTAAGACAACCCCTAGACGCCCCTCGGATGGTCACCGGTTATGTGCTAAAGGCATATACCCGTAGTATATAGTCTCTATAATCCCAGAGGCCTTACCTTTTTAAGGATTTGTCCCTTTTACCAATCTATCCTATTCCAATCGTGTCCTTATAGCCCCCTGTCTATAAAATCCCCTTATATTTAAATCCTTTTTACTCCTTTTAGAAGGGCAGTCGGCTTTAAGGACCAGATTATTTGTTTATATCTTTTATTTATAACCACTATTCTCCCTTAAAAATTTATAACGACCTAAACGGAAACTCCATGGGCACTTTATGGAAAGCCGGCGCGTAAAGGTAAAAAGGTCCCTCCGATAGCGAGAGATTGCGATAATATAACCCTCTGGGTAAGATGGCCGAATAAGCCTTAATACCTAGATGCTCTAGGAGCTCGAAGACTCTCGCATACCTACGGTTACTAGCAACGCTAAGGAAAATATAAATACCCTTTACGACGGTTATAATACTGCTAGAAAGCAGCTAAAACCCCTCTAGCCCCACCTAGGCCAATTAAAAGATTAAGCGCTAGAGGTAACTCTAAGATCTTCCCCTAAGCTAGAAATGCTAGAGAAATACACTAATATATTTAACTAGGGAACTAACTAGAACCCTCCCGGAAGACTACCGGCCTATAATTAGCATAGTGGTAGTATATAGACTGCTTACAAGCTAAGTAGGATTACCCCTTTAAGTAATCTAAACTAACTACTAACTTAAGACTTAAGCCTTATAGGGAAATCTATACTAGCTACTAGTATTAATACTACCTCTATAGCCGGAGCTTCCCTAAGTCTAAGGTTAGAAAGTTAAAAGCCCTAAACTAATGTTTTTTAAAATGGATATTAGGAAGCTGCTATATGGCTCTTAAAAGCCATACGGGAAGGAGCTACTAATAAATATATTAGAAACCTCTAGGGGTAGGTCTAGATTTAGTAGAGCTTAATCTAAACTAGATAAAATCTTTTATAACTTAGCTAAGGCTAAGGGCTTTTTAGGAGCTACCTAGTACCTACCTAAGGTATAGAAGACTTAGAGAGTTATTTACGCTATAAATGGAAAAAGGATATAGACTAACTAGCTAAGGTCTTTAGTAGTTTAGAACTCCGCTATAGACCTAACGCCTAGTAGTTAGATAATTGGGTTCGTAAGGTAGACAACTTCTTTAAGATACTAATAATACGAGATAATACTAAAGAGCGTATATTCTGGATTATTAGCAAGATTAAAAACCGATTACTAAACTAAATCGCACTTAATTAGCTTAATAAAGAGCAAATTACTATATAGCTATAGCTATAAACCTTCCTAAAGAAATAGACTTAAGATCCGTATATTATATAATATAATAATATAAAGCTATTCTAGAATGGGATATAGCTTAACTGTTATAACTTCCGCCAGTTTATAAACTTTATGGAAACTCGTGCTTAATAGATAGATTTAGAACCCTTTAAAAATAAAGACGATAGTATTCGTAAAAAGGAGAAGATTGGGTTTATTTAGGCTAGAATTAAGTTAGTAATTTATAATAAAATAAAGCGCGTAAAAGCCTTATTACGGATTACTATATATACGGATTTTAAATAAGCAGTTTTAAACGCTAAAGATACAGTAAGGAACTAGACCTCTTTTAGTAGGAAGCTAGGGGGCTACTAGAAGCGTAGGCACTCTAGTAATAATATAAGGTAGGCCCAACCTTTAAAGAAGCCGTTCTTAAAGAGAACTTTAAAAGGGTTAAAGTTAGGAACCTTAAATAACGGGAAAGACTCCTAGGGCCAACCTAATACCTATTTAGTACCTCCACGGAAATACTTTAAGAAGTTAAGAGAAAACTCTAGAGGTAGATCCTATTAGAAAAACAAGTAGGGCGACAATTACACTAATAATTTTTTTTTTAAAAAAAAAAGCCCTAGTCGCGGACCTCTCCTAGCTATAACTAGGGCAAGATATAGAAGGAGAGACTCTCTATATCGCTATTAAGCTGGAAACAACACTCCCTATAGGTAAGGTATATTAGTTCTAAGCACTATATAATAGCGGCGCCAAAATTAATCTTATATAATATAATTTGGTAAAAGAGCATAAACTTATCCTATTATAAAGGTGGCGAAAACCTATTATAGGCTTCCTAGATAAGTATTAGATTAAACTATATAGTGCCTATAAGCTTATAGTGTTAGTGGCCAATATATATAACTATACTAAGGTAGTTAGCCCGCAACCCTTTTGGGCGGCCAACTTTATAGGTTATAATCTTATCCTTAGATACCCTTAGCTTACGGAAGTAAACCCTAAGATACGCTTTAAGACTGGAGCCTTTAAATAGTAAAACGATAAAGATTTAAAAGGGTGTATATTACTAATAAGCCTAAAGGATATTCTAGAGAATGTAGCCCTAGGCGAAATAGTATACGCTCTATACCTAAAGGAGTATTAAATCTAACCCCTATTTAACGGTAAGATGGGTATAGAGCCTAGTATAGGTAATAACCCCTCTATAATAGAGACCCTATAGGGAACTACTGGATAGGTCATAGAGATATTATAGGGAGGCGGCGATCTTAAGGATCTTATAAGATACTTTAACTGTTATAGGTTACTCTAGCTTAAGCAATATACAGAGAGTATGCTATAGTATCTTAAGCGCTGCGTTAAGGATTTCCTTACCCTTTACTGGCTACCGTATAAAACGGTGTAATATACGGTGGCAACTATATATAAGCAACTACTATAGTGTACGACGCTGCCCGTAAGCATCCTAACGGAGCTTTAGGACCTACCTAATAATAACGCGGAGGATAAACGCGACCCTAATTTATTAAATATTCTAATAGGCCTAAGGGACTTATTAAGAGTATTTTTGGATAAGAGAGCTAAAGTCCTACTATAGAACTTAGAGTACAATTATATAATTAATTTAAAAGAAGGTAAATAACCGCTAAACCTTCCTATTTATAACCTCTCGCGTAAAGAGCTTAAGATTCTACGGGAGTACCTTAATGGGTTGCTAGAAAAGGGGTAGATTTAGCCTAATAAGTTACTAGTAGGCGTACCGATCCTCTTTATTTTAAAACTAAATAGAACTATAAGGCTATATATAGACTATCGCGGTCTTAATAAGATTATAATTAAGAACCGTTACCTACTACTACTAGTTAGTAAAATGCTGGATTAACTATCTAGGGTGAAGATCTTTACGAAGCTGGATTTATAAGACGCCTATTATAGGCTTTATATTAAAGAAGGAGATAAGTAGAAAACCGCTTTTAAGACCTAATACGGCCACTTTAAGTATCTAGTAATGCCTTTTAGGCTAGCCAATGCGCCTACGACATTCTAATTGTATATTTATAGAGCCTTAGGGTGTCAGAATTAGCGTAAGGAATGCTAACTAAGTTCTAAACACATTGCGAGGTCGAAGTCCGCATGCAATCTAGATAGACATCAACCGGTATTTACTACATCACGAATCAATCAATATTCATCGTCTGCGTCATCTCTATTATCAATTAGATCCTTAAGATAGCTCCGCTGTAACCCCATGACCTTATAATTCCAACAGGTTATAAGCCCGGGTAGCAACACCACTCCTAACTTAAAATTAACCCCCTAAAATGACCTCATCTACCTTGACCTCAACGACGCCTATATACAATTACAAGGCCGGTAAAATTGTCATCTTTAATAGAGACAACTTTGCAGATTAGGAGCGCACCTATAAGGCAGCCCTAATTATGGTAGAAGGATGGGATTTTGTTACTAGTACAGAGGACCTAGCTCGAATTAATTCAGCTAATAGGAGAAGAAGAAGGGGAGAAGCGAATAAGATTATCTTTAACTCTATAGGAGATAACCGTTAGGAAGAGATGCGTATAATAATAAAGGAGTATAATATTTAGCGAATATAGGAAGGAATAAAGAAGTTTAATAAGGCTAATAATGAGGTCTACATCTCTAGACTTTATAGGAAATTTTATAGTACTACATTTAACCCTACTAAGATGCAAATCGTTGAGTTTATTTATATACTAAATCGATTTAAGATTAATCTAGCCTCTATACCTTGAGCACTTACTAACAACAATATTAAAGAGTAACTCCTCCTAGCCCTACTAAGTAATATTATATAGTAAAATGCGAAGACCTAGTATCTACGAGACAAATAAGACCTTAAGAGTTGCATTACCCTTCTTTAGGAGCAAGAGACTGCTCTCCCTATACAGACTACTACACTCGCACATGAGAGGAAAGATAAACCTAGGGGGAGAAGGGGAAACCGAGGTCGAATAAGGGGCAGAGGTCGTGCTAGTAGATTTAATCATTCCTTACATTATAGCTCGTTGTTTTAAGTTAGTAAAGAGCTAAGATAACTAGAAAGAGACAAGTATTAAGTATACTATTAAAAAGGTTACTACTAGAAAGACTATCCCCTGCTTAGACAATTCTAATTTAATAACACTAAAAAGAGAAATTAAGGTATCTCTAAGGCAGAGGAAGTAGGGAATATAGCAATAGCTAAGAAAAAATTTAACAGTAATTTAATCTACCTTAACCCTGACCCTAAACGTGCTATACTTATAACAACATCACTAGCTTAGGCTCTCGACTTAGGAGTAACTAAGTACTTTACTAATAACCAATTAGACCTAGCATACTTAAAGAGATAGAATACACCTTAATAGGTCCATACTGCGAATGGGATCGTTATCCCTACTACAGGCTATAGCTAAGTTTAAATTGGCAGCCTAAAGCTAAAAGACGTCTAGCTTATACCTTTGTTTAAGATAATTAAGCTAATCTTAGTAAGGACTCTTACTTAGGAAGGCTACTTAATTACCTTTAATACAGACAATTAAGCTACTAGTTAGTATAAATTAGGGATAACATTTAAGGCTACTACGAAGAATAACCTCTACGTACTATAAGAACCTTAGGGAGCATTTAATGCAACAGCGGAAGTATATAATTTATAATTAAACGTTAATAAAACAGATGCTAAACTATAGCATCGCTAAACTAGATATATAAACTATAGTAATTTACTTAAGCTATAGCACTCCTTACTAGGCATGCAGCTTAGGAAGAGAGTAGTACTAGTTGGTAAGAGTATATGCGAAGCTTATCTAGCTAGGAAGATATAAGAAATACTAAGTAAGAAGATAACTAAGCGCGAGAAGATATCTAGTTAAGGGCTACATTTTAATACTATAGGACGAATCGGTACATTAATTAGAGGCTATAACTACTACCTACTAGCCCTAGATAACGCCACACGCTACACTTAGGTTATTCCTCTTAAAACCCTATAAACTAAAGAAGTACTACCACATATTAAAGAGATTATTGCAAGGGTAGAGAGATTCACTAAGACTAAAGCTGCATGGATTTAAGCGGACAATAAAAAGGGGGAGTTCGGCCGCAGATTCTAAGACGAATTAATACCCTAGGGTATTGATTTTAAACCTTGCCCGCCATACAAGCACTCGTATAATGGCGCGATCGAGCGCGCAATCTATACAGTCGACTATAAGACAAGATTACTTCTATTTTAAGGAAATATACTAGTTAAACTCTAGTACTATATAGTTAAACATACTATATAGATCAAGAATTAAGTACTAACCTTAGCACTTCCATTTAACAAATTTAAGCATAGTGGTGCTATTATACTATATAAGGCATACACCCGACGAGTCCCTAACTTAAAAAATCTAGTTATCTTTAGGTGTTACACTAACCTAATTAACACGCTTAAGAAATACCCTAAGAAGTATAATTTAAGGATAAAACCTAACTACGTTTTTATAGGATTAAAAGGGAGTAGTTAATTTAAAATAATAAACCTATATACCTAAGTAATTAAGCTCTTTAGAGATGCTAAAGTAAATAAGTATAGGTTCCCTTATAGAGTACGTTAGGTGTAGGCTATAAGCTAAGCTACAAACTAACCTAGATCTCCCCCTACTACCTTAAACGCGCTAATAGAGACTCTAATTATAAGAACTAAAAGTAGGCTAGATAGTAACCGAGTAGGCCACTTAAGCCAAGTAGGAAGCCTAGGTTAAGATTAAGTAGGACGCTTAAATCTATAAGGTAATGCTAAGGGTAGGACGCCTATATAAAGCATATTAATACGCATTCCTTATACGCAGAGAATAAGGTCTAAAAGGTTACCAAATATAAAGGTTTTTAACAATATAGCAATTTAGTTAGTAATAGCTATAAAAGCTATCCACCTAGAAGCTGAGAATACTACCTCCTTAGGAGCACCTATAGCACTATTTAACGCTATTAAGTTAGATTAGGCCTTAAGGGAGGACGCTCCTAGCTAGATAAAAGCTATCTTTAAAGAATTTCTCTCTCTTAAGAGAATGCACACCTATACTATTATAAGGGGGAGAGTACTAGAAGGAAGGTTGTTACTTAAGTAAGTTAGTTTTAAAGCACAAGTATAACGCTAAGGAAGAAGTAATTTGTAAAAAGGCAAGACTATATATTTAGGGAGATAAGTAAACCCCTAATATTAACTATTTTAAAACATTTATATCTGTTATATAATACGACACCTTTAGGTTCTTAATGGTAAAGGTAGCAGTAGAAGACCTTAAACTTAACCACATTAACGTTAAAACTGCATTCTTAAACCCGCCGTTATAAGAATAGATCTATATATAGATTCCTAACCTATTAAGAGACTTTAAACCTAGCCTAAAAGGGGTAAAAGACGCCTACTTAAAGCTAAATAAGTTACTTTACGGCCTAAAGCAGGCACTAAGAGAATGGTTTTATATAGTTAAGAAGTTCTTTAAGAATATAGGTTTAAAATCAGCTAAAGCTAACCCTAATCTCTTTATAGAAAATGGAGTATATATTTTATTATTTATTAACGATATACTAATCGTAGGAAAGCGCTAACACCTTAATATTATAAAGATAAAAATCTTAAAAGAATAGAGATACAAAGACCTAGGTCCTATAGAGGTATTTATAGGCTTCTAAATTAATTAAGATTGTATAAATCGAACCCTTAAGCTATATCAGACGATATACACTAAGAAGCTACTTAAACGGCTAAAAATAGACAACTATAACCCGTCTAAGCTACTAATACTAACTAGTACTGTTCTAAAACCTAATATTAAAAGTCCCCTTAAGTATAACAATGCGACGGTATACCAACAGATTATTAGCTCTACGATCTACCTATTAAACTACACACGTCTTAATATCAGCTATACTATTAGTTAGTTAGCTAGATTTATAGCAGTACTAGGAAAATCGCATTACCGTTTAAGTAAGCAGCTGCTATAGTATCTAAACGGCACTCTCGAAATTGGAATTACCTACTTAAATTAAAAGATCTACCTCCCCTTATATAAGCTTACGTTAACTAACTTACCTACTAGCTATAGTATCTTTACTAACGCTATATAGGGAACAGAACACAATCGGATATTATTTTAAGGTATAGCAGTTATACGCTATAGGGGAGCCGTGATTTAGATAGCTTAAAGGCAAAAGTTAATAGCATTAAGTTTAATAGAAGTAGAGATTATAGCAGCATTAAAAGGAGCAAGGTTAGTAGTATAGCTTAAGAAGCTAACGAGAGATCTAGGGAAAAGAGATGACGACAACAGCCCCTTTATCCCTACACTCTATTGTGACAATAAAGGTACGGTTAACCTTTTATACGACACGAAATACTACTAGAAAGCTAAGCATATTAAGACTTAATACCTCTTTATATAAAATGACATGGTTTAGCGAGATCGACTTAAAGTGGTATATATACTAGGTAAAAATTAACCTAAAGATATACTTACAAAATAGCTACCAATTAACCAATTTACGAAGCACTCTATAACGCTAGGAATTGGTAACTAACAAAGCAAGTGACAGAGGTTTTTCGCCTACTAGGTTTTCCCTCTATATATAGGCTAAATAGCACTTATAAGGTATTTGGGAATAGCTTTATAATTGCCTATTTAGGAAGCAGATAAGGAGAGCCTTATTAGTATAGGGGAGTATCAGAATTAGCGTAAGGAATGCTAACTAAGTTCTAGACATATTGCGAGATCGAAGTCCGCATGCAATCTAGATAGACATCAACCGGAATCTACTACATCACGAATCAATCAATATTCATCGTCTACGTCATCTCTATCATTAATTAGATCCTTAAGATAGCTCCGCTATAACCCTATAACCTTGTAATTCTAATATAGGGGGACTAGTTAACCATATATACGTCATCTATTTAGATAATATCTTAATCTACTTAGAAGACAAGGATTAATATAAGTAATACATCCGCGAGGTACTAGAACGTTTAGATAATTAGGGCCTCTACGCTAAGGCGTTAAAGTATATCTTTAACACTAAGCAAGTCAAGTTCCTGGGTTACATTGTAACACCTATAGGTGTAGTTATAGACCTAGTATAGGTGTAGATAATTTAGGAATAGCTAGAGCTAGAGAGCTACTAAAATATTTAAGTATTCCTAGGCTTTGCTAATTTCTATAGGCGCTTTATCTATAACTACTTAGACGTTATCTAATACCTATTTAATTATATTGCGAAAGCTTTCTAAGACCTAACCTAAGGAGTAAAAAGCTTAAAGGCAGTAAGGAAGAAAACTAAGAAGGGACTAACTAAATAGTATAAACTATGGTTATAGCCCGGAAAGGTTTAGAAGGCCTTTTAGAAACTTCACGTAAAATTTATAGAAGTCCTATTACAGCGGCATTTTAACCTAGATTAGCTATTAATAATAATTACTAATATATTAAATTTTGCCCTTATTAGTATTCTACTGCAACCTAATAGGTATCTAAACGCTACCCAGCTCTACTAGAGACTAGTAGCATTTTATAACAGAAAATTCTAGGGGCCTAAAGTTAGGTATTATACCCACAATAAGGAACTGCTAGCTATAGTTAACTACTTTAAATAGTGGTAATATTACCTTAAGTGCGCGAGCCATACTACTCGTATACTCTCAAATTATTATAATTTACGCTACTTTATAACTATAAAGGAGCTTACACCTTAATAAGCCAGATAGGTAGAGGAGCTTATATAATTTAATTTTGAGATTAAATATAAGCTAGGGGAAAATAACCCTGCTAATAGACCGTTATAACGGCTAGACTATACCAAAGGCTTTAAAACGGGAGAAGGAAAATAGATAATAGATATCTTACTCCCTATATTATAGAACAAGCTTTAGGTATAAGATGCTTAAGTACCTACAGCTTTATATACTAAGTCTTAGGCAGTATAAACCCTATTAGTTTCCACTAACGTTCCGGCTAGTACCTAGTTCGTTACTAATAAGGGTCCAAATATACCTAGATAAGACGTCCCTAATATATTCTTAAAACCTAGTAATACACTATCTCTAATTGCTAAGCTATCCCCTTAAACTAATAGTAAAGCTATAGAGCAATTGGAACTCGGAGCCCTATAATAACTAAAGGACTTTAACCTTATAGCGGCCTTCCTAATATACGCGTATTAAAGAGTTATAAGATTTATAGTACCATCTAGTCTTATACTTAGAGTAGTATAGGATAAAATAGCTTTTACCCGGGAACTACCTGAAAGGTTAACGGATTTTATCCATAAGGTATAATAGAGGGATGCTTCCTATGCTATCTTTAATATAGAAGCAGACCGGAAACGTAATGGAAAGAAAGCTACTAGGCGCTACTATTGGGAACTAGACCCAATAGGCCTACTACGTAAAGGTGGTAAGGTTTGGGTGCTATAAGAAGCAAATCTATAATAGAAGATTCTTATAAAGAATTATAATAATCCTTTAGGCGGCCACTATAGTTAAGTAAAGACAGTGGAATTACTTTAGCGTAAATACTATTGGCTAAGGCTTAATTAGGAAGTAAAGGAGTATATTAGCTATTACGAGAAGTGTTAAGTATATAAGATCCGCAGGCACAAGCTATAGGGTTTACTTAAATTAGTTCCCCCCGCCAGTAAGCTATAGCAATATTACGCCATAGACTTTATTACGGATCTCCCGCTATCCAAAAATGGCTAAGGACGAATATATAATTTGGTCCTTATACTTATTAATAGATTTTTAAAGTACGTCTAATACCTTTCTGTTAATAAGACGATTAATATATAAGAGCTCGCCAACCTAATTAAGGAGAAATGCTTTCTTAAAGTAGATTAGCCACACTCTATTATTACTAATAGGGGCAGCGTCTTTATAAGCTAGTACTAGTTAGACCTATGTTTCCATTTAAAGATAGACCACTATTATAATATAGCCTTTTATTTATAAACGGACGGGTAAATAGAACGCTAGAACTAGGAACTAGAGTCTTACCTATAGATATATTTAAACTACTAGTAAGATAACTGGTGTAAGCTACTTCCGTACGCGGAGTATGCTTATAATTTAAAGTAATATACATTATATAAGTATACACCAATCCAGATTACCTACGGCGTTTAACTATTTAGGTTTAATAGTATACCTAATAATTACTAGCTAAGGCCGTGTAATTAGTTATAGGATCCTACTAGAAAGTTTAAGGATATCTACTAAAGAGTATAAGGATATCTCTAAGAATAGGAGGGGTAATAGAAGTATGTAAAGTAGAGCCTATAAGATGCCTAAGAGCAGTAGAGACTTTAATATAACCGCAAGCACTAAAATAAGCATTTTGGAGTAGGCGATAAGGTTCTATTACATTTAATAAATATTAAGACCTGTTAACTATTAAAGAAGCTTAATATAAGATACCTAGGTCCCTTCTAAGTTAAGGAACAAATTGGCAAGCTAGCCTATTATCTTTAGCTACCCCTATTTATAGCCTATATACATATAGTGTTCCACATAAACCTACTAAAGCTATAGCATAAACCACCACTGGAAAAGAACCTCCGTTTAGGCCCAATTAAATACCTTAAGGTAGTGGGCAAGCGGTATAAGGTTAAAGCTATACTACGCTATAAGTCTATTAAGAATAAGCTTTAATTTAAAGTTAAATAGCTAGGCTGGCCCGCTAAGGACTCTATATAGGAACCAAAGGATTACCTTAATTATTACGAAGATATTCTAAAAGAATATTGGGACTAAGGTCCACAATTTATAAGTTATAGAAAGCGTTCTAATACTACGGTATTATTGCGACCTATAAAGAAAGCTCGCAAAAAGAGTAAATAGGTTAAATTAGATATAGAATAGACAAGCTCCGGAAACTATAAGGATTAGGGCTATAGCCTAAGGCAGGACTAGTCCTTAGCCTTTTCACGTATATAACATAGAGTTAATAGGGCATTTTGCTAAAATTGTATTCCTATTTATTAATCTATACTAGGAATATTATTCTTAAAGCTCCAAAGCCCTTTCTAAAAGCATTTTAAGGCCTTTCTAAGCACCTAATTAAGGTCCTTAATTGCTACTATATATAAGAATAAATCCTAAATGCCTAATCTAAAAAGCTACTATGCCTTACCCTTAGGAGTAGGATTAGTATCCATTGGCCCTCTAAGGGATAGCTGACGAGAATAAGATCTAGAACCCTTAGTAGGGGTATAGGTAGGCATAAAAATAGGGGTAGGATAATAAGGTGTAGCTAGAGCAGAGACTCTTAAACGCTTAACACTAATATTAGGTCCAAACTAATACTAACGAAGCTTTTAGGGAGTAAGCTTATAGTTAATAAAGACACGCTTAAGCCTAGAATGAATAGAGATGTTAGCTAGCTAGTATAGTCCAGAACTACCGAGACCTTACTACGGCAACTGTTAGTTACCTATCTATTAGGTACCTAAAGGGTAACCTATCTAATACCGCATTATATTATGCTCTTTTAAAACTTAACGCGTATACGCAAACTCCTTTCTGTAGTAGACGGCAACCTTCTTCTTATTACCCCTATCCCGCACCCTATCCTTAGTATACTAACCTTACTTTTATATCAGGTGTTACTAGCTAGCTTACTAAGAATTATAGGCGGTATAGATAGTTATGGTATAGTCTTAAATACGACCCAGATGTTTAGCATTAGCGCTTAAATAGGAGAGAGCCCGGGTGATATAGTAGTTAAGGATATTAAAGGAATGTTGCCACTTAGGCCCAGGCTATTAAAGTTAGTAATAGAAATCTATTAAGGATAGAGAAGTTTACCTTAACGTAACTGCCGCTCTTAGTACGCATACATTAATTATAAGGACTAAAGGTATTAGATCTAACGCAGTGCGTCTTATTATAAGCCTCTAAAATCCTATTATTAGATTTCTAGTCTTTTGAAGACGTATAGGCAAAATTATTTAGGTAGGACTAGGACTAGTTGCGAGTTAGCGAAGGTTAGGGTTTTATATATAAAGGTAGGGCTAGGATACGCTATAAAATCTGCTTAAAAGAGTAGTTAGCAGAAGAATAAAGAGGCATATTAAATTATTAATAGAAAAAAAGAAAATCTTAATAATATATTAAAGATACGTCCAAAATTAGACGAAGGTTAATAATGGGAAAGTAAGGTATTAAGGAAAAGGAGCAGCTTAATAAGCAAAGGTATCCTTATACTTTACCGTCTAATACCCTTCTAGTAAATAGCCGCAACCTTGCCAATATAACTCCGTTATAATAGCGCTATTTAGAAGAAAGGAAATACGTGTATAAGTTATTTGACTATTACTTCCTTATAAAAACTAACTACGCGGCCAGGGGAAGGTAATTAAGACGTTAAATTAAAGACGTATATAGGTTAAATTAGACCTAAAACGATACTATAGTATTAAAGAATAACGTTATAGACGTTCTTAACAATCGTATAATAGCTATAATTGCTATCGCGAAATATCCCTATTTGCTAGGTAGTAGAGCTACGCTAAATATACGGCACAGGACTACTAGATTTAAAACTATATATACTAAATCTTAAGAGACAAGTCTCTTTAACTAACTAATTAATACCTTAACTACATTTAATAGCCTAAGGGCAAATGCGGGAGTAATATATTAGTAACGCAGGGAATTATAAGAAAAGGATTATAAGAAAAGATTATAGACCACATCTTAGCAGTTAAAGACGACGGTAAGCCAAGGCTCTATATATTAAATCCCATACTAAAGGTTCTACGGAACTATACTAGAATACTAAATTGCCTATAACACTTATAATTAATTATAGACTGGCATAAAGGCTTAGAAGCAGAGTTGTATAAAAATCCCTATATTAGCCTAGGTAGTTACCGGCATACTTCTAGTAGGCTTCCAATAGGTCTCCTAGTAATTCTTACGTCTTTTCTCTAGTTATGTTTTTTCCTTATTAAGGTTTTTTAGGAGTTTAAAGCAGGGGTTAGATAGATAGATGATATATAGCGGCATGCCAATACCTCTCTAATATCTCTCCAAACCTCTTCTGGGACGAGCCCTTATAATCTCCCTACCATAAGGTAATGGCGATCGGGGGCTGACCGCAAGAAGGGGGGGGGTAATGTAAGGGATATTATTGCGGACACCTTGGGTTGCCCTTAGGACAACCCCCGGACGCCCCTTAGATGGTTACCGGTCACGTGCCGGAGGCACGTGCCCGTAGTATATAGTCTCCATAATCCCAGAGGCCTTACCTCCTTAAGGATTCGTCTCTCTTACTAATCTATCCTGTTCCAATCGTGTCCTTATAGCCCCCTGTCTACAAGATCCCCTTACAGTCTATTTATGCTCTTCTTTTGCGTTAATAACCTACTCCTAAATATTATCTCTAATAGTACCCCCGTTTATAGGTATAAATACTCTATACTTTTGTAAGAAGTTATAGAAGTCTTATATAATATCCTTCTTTATAGGAGTCTATGTTTTCTTTATCCATCTAATAAAGTCCTCCCTTATATAGTACTATAGCATAGTATCGTTATATTCGCTGTCTTTATAGTATACTATACGGTATAATAAGAATCCGTTTAGGTCCTGGTGCTTAGCGTTTATAAAGTTAATTATATCAGTATTTTATGTTTCTGGGTTAATATCCTTCTTATACTTCTTTGGATAGGTTAACGCTATAGTAGGTATAGAATTGACGGGGTGTCGTACGTTAAAGGTAGGTAGGATTTTTAGTTTTGTAGGATCTTGTAGGTTTACTGTTAAGAGGTAGGCAATTTAAGATATTATTTAACGCGTTTTGGACGTCATTTAACGCATTTTAGACGTTAACTTGGGACTATAGGTTTAGTAACACTTCTAACCTAAAGTACTCAACCAAATCTTTGTAAATGTGGTTGTTCTATATAATAGACGCAACTTAGTATCTCTTAGTACTTAGTAACACTTCTGTTACTAGTTTTTTGTAAGTCTAAGGTAGTATAGTATCGCCGGGATCCATTCTATATAAGCGTATATAGCACCCCTATATAAGACTGTCTCTTCTATTTAAAAACCTAGCTGCTCTGTAGTTAACTGTGTATTTAACTACTAATCAGTGTTGGTTATATAGGGTGACTCACTAATAACGACTACTTGAGTAGGGTTATAGTGATATTAGTTGATAAAGCTTATTTATTGGAATAAGGGAGGGCGAGGAGTTTAAGACTCCTCGCTATGCTAGTGCCGCGGCGTCACGTAATGACCGCTTGCCTCATTCCCGACACCCTACTATAGGGAAATTATATATAAATTTAAGTATCTTAAATTATAAGGGTTTAGAATTCGGGATTACTATCTTTTATTAATAGTATAACCGATTATTATAGATTTCGTATTTAGCGAGTGTAATATCCTTATATTGCTATTTCCCTATTTAAATCGCTTTTATTATATTTACTATCTAGGGATTATTCTTATATTTATGCTCTATTAATCTATTAATTTTTATATCCCACTTATTAATTTCTAATTTATTCCTATTAAGCTCCGCGTTTAAAAATATAGGGTATAGTTTCTTAAAGCGTTTAGGGGGCAGTAGAATTTATAATTTATTTATAATTTATTTATTAGAGGCGTTAGTAAGTAAGTCCTATAATTATTATATTAATAAGTTAGGCTTCTAATTAAGTTTACTAGGTTAATATATAATCTTAAAGTTAAATTATAAGAGGTATTTGGCCTAACGAATTTAGCGTATATTAATTGCTTTATAGTTATAAAATACTATAGGTTTTTATAGTCCGTTAATACGTATATTAGGAATAATAATCCTTTAAGTTCTAAACGCTATTATTTAAAATATCTAATAATTATAAGCAGTTCCTTATTATAAATCTTATAGTTTAATTTAGTAGGGGTAAGTTTCTAGGAGAGAAAGGCTACTGGGTATAGCTCGCCGTTCTTATTATATTGTAATAATACTCCTCCTAGTATATAATTAGACGAGTCTATTTTAATAATACATTTAAGGTTTAGATTAAAGTAGGTAAGAATTAGAGCAGTTATAAAACGATATTTTAGGTCGTTAAAAGCTTATTTATATTTAGTAGTCCAGTTAAATCTTATATTCTTTCTTATTAAGTTTACTAATAGCTAAACAATTTTTAAGAAGTAATTAATAAATTAATAATAGAAATTTACAAATCCTAGAAATCCTTAGATATCTTATATACTACTAGGACTTTCCTAGTTTATAATTATAGCGATTTTCTTAGGGTCTATTTTAATTCTATTGCGGGATATAATTAGGCCTAAGTACGTAACTTTAGACATGTAAAACTTGCATTTCTTAATATCGCATTATAAGCCCGCGTCTTATAGGCGTTTAAGGACTATTTAGATATGCTTTTAATACTTAAAAAGCAAAGATAAATAGATTAAGATATTATTAATATACGCGGTAATAAATATATTAAGGAATTCGCGAAACGTATTATTAATATATTACTAAAATATACTAGGACTATTCTTTATACTAAACAGCATTACTAGGTATTTAAAAAGTCCCTATAATATATAAAAAGCCATATACTTCTTATCTCCTTTATAAACACGGATTTAATTAAAGGTAACGACTATATTAAGCTTCATAAAGTATTATACTTTTACTAAATAGTTAAGCGTTTCTTAAAGTAAAGGAATTAGATATTGGTTTTAAATTATAATTGCATTTAGGGCTTAATAATTAATATAAAACCTTAAGCCTCCTCTAGGTTTCTTAATAAATAGTATAGGTAAGGTAAATAGTAATTAACTAGGGCGAATAAATCCTTTTTCTAGGTGCTCTTTAAGGTATTATTGTATTATAAGCAGCTCCTCTTATAATATACCGTATAATAGGCTAAACTTTAGCGTTTTACTAGGTTTAAGTTCTATTTTAAAATCGTGCTCGTCTTAATATAGGGGTAGTTAGTCTATAAGTTATTTCTTAAACATATTAACTAGATTATAATATTCTTTAGGTATAAGAGGTTAGGGGTTAATATATTGCTTCAGTTCTAATACCTTTTTAATATCTTCTAGTATTATAGCAAAAATCTTATAGTCTTGTTTTCTTACTAATAAATAAAAGGGTGCGGCTTGTATTATATAAAATTTAAGGGGTTTTAATATATTATCTTCGCATTCTTTACCGCAATTAGCAGTTATAACTTTATTATATTAATTCGTGGTTTATAGTTGTCGGGAATGAGGTAAGCGGTCGTCACGTGTCGCCGCGGCACTAGCGTGGCGAGGAGTCTTAGGCTCCTCGTCCTTCCTTATTCCTATAAGATATATTAACCAATATTACTATAACCTACTCGAGTAGTCGTTATTAGTGAGTCACTCTATGTGACTAACACTAATTAGTGGTTAAATATATAGTTAACTATAGAGTAGCTAGGTTTTTAAATAGAAGAGACAGTCTTATATAGGGGTGCTATATACGCTTATATGGAATGGATCCCGGCGATACTATACTACCTTAAACTTAAGGAAAACTAGTAATAAAAGTGTTACTAAGTACTAGGAGATACTAAGTTGCGTCTATTACGTAGAATAACCATGTTTACAAAGACTTGGTTAAGTACTTTAGGTTAGAAGTATTACTAAACCTAGGGTCCTAAGTTAACGTCCGAAACGCGTCAAACAACCACCTTAATACCCTCCGTATACCTTCGCAGATTATAGGATTACAATTAATACCTAAATACACGTTAAATAACCTTTATTTTCCTTATTTTTTAATTAATAAGATAACAGCCATTATGGCGTTAACCTACCCGAAGAAGTATAAGAAAGATATTAACCCGAAGATATAGAATAAAGCTATAATTAACCCTATAAACGCTAAGCAACAGGACTTAAACAGATTCCTATTACACTGTATAGCATACTATAAAGACAGCAAATATGATAATACTATACTATGGTATTATATAAAGGAGGACTTTATTAGATAGATAAAGGAAATATAGGTTCCTATAAATAAGGATATCGTATGGGACTTCCGTAACTTCCTTCAGGAGTATAAAGTATTTGTCCCTATAGATGGGGGAGTTATTAGAGATAATATTTAGGAGCATATTATTAACGTAAAAGAAGAGCACGAATAGACTCTATAAGAGATTAAGCATTAACTACGCACTATAAGGAAGCTTAACTTATAATAGAATCTAAGTAATACATCTCTAGAGACGAATCTATCTCTGCCTTTAACTCCTCTGTCTTTAATTTAACCTGTAACTTTAATATTGGATATTATACCTTAATAAGAGCAGGTATAGGATCCTATTACTTCGCAATTTAATAACCTTAAGACTCCACTAACTAGACCTATGTCCCTACTGCAGCCTATAATGCAACTCCTACCTCCTTTATTTTAATCTTAAATTAAAGGCATTTTAAAATTGCTTATAGAGCTTATAAAGCTCTATTTAAATTAGGAGAAGAAGTTTAATAGGGAATTATATAATATTCTTAATTCGAAATTGCGTATCTTTTATAACTATTGCTAGAAGGTAGGAATAGAGTCTAATTAATACCACAACGCCTATTCTGTTATGCTTAGGGGCCGAGCTAGTACCTTCTATTATAATTATTTAGTAGGAAAAGGATATAACTTTAACCGCATAATATATAAGTTAAGATGCCACTTTAAAACAGAAGAGAATAAGTAGCAGTATATATTAGAATGGAAAGAGACTATTTTTTTAAGGATTATTGCTATAAACCTAGGTGTTCCTCGGCTTAATTATCTTTAAAAGCTCTTTAATTAACTTTAGACGATCTAGCGTGGTCTATCTAAATCATATTAAAAGAATTTCAGCCTATATAATTAAGTTATTAGCGTATACTAAGGTATTAAAGAATATAACCTTACTCTCTTTAATCCTATAAATACTTATAAAGGAGTATATGCTTAATTAAGATCTTCTATTAATACCGCTCTACGCTCTTAAGAAGTACAGCAATTTAACGCCTAACTTTAGTCTACTTTAATTAACCTAGATAACCCAGCTAACTAATATAATTATAACTGGACTAATCGAATATATAGTGGCCGTAGTAGGTAATACGGTAAAGGGTATAATTAACGACTATAAGGTAAAGGTGGAGGTCCTTATAGAGGTTTATTTTAAAGTAATTACTAAAAGAAGTGCTACGTTTATAAGAAACCAAATTGCTAGTTAACTAGGTATTCTCTTAATAAGCAAAAGGAGGTATATAATAAGTTTCGCCAGAGTATAAGAAACGTCGGAAATTATAAGGTTACTATGGCCTACTTCTAAAGCTTCCTAGTTTAATATAAAGGCGTAAAAGATCTTAAGGGTAAGGTTAATAAGGCTGAATAGCTTCTTATAGATATAGAAATTAAGGACTACTTACCCGACTAATACTTCACTAAATATAGTAAGGTAGATAGTATACAAACCGTTGCTATTCTTAATAACTAATCTACGCTCTATTCTATTATAAAGTTAAATATCTTTAATAAACTAAAGGAGAGCTCCGCATTCTCCTTTAACAATAAATACTTAGTAAATATCTTCTATAGTATTATACTAGATACTAGAGCCGCAGGAGTATCTATAATAGAAGAACCTTAAGTTTAAGCTCTCTAGTAGCTTAATAGCTCTATTTAGATTAACTAATTAACGGCAGGCTAATATACGATTTGTTTTAGCAAGGGTACTATAATCTCTTTTAGCATAATTAGAGTCCAAACCCCCTTAGGGTATATTACTTTTTACGTTATTCCTATAAACACCCCATTTTTATTTTATATTAGAGATATAGACAAATTAGGCGTTAAGCTTAATAACCTTAAGAATATACTTATTTAGGGAGATAACTAGGTGCCCGTTATACGCAAGTGGAGTTACCCTTAGTTGCTCTTTTATTAACTAGAAAAGAGTATTACTTAAAACTACTTAACTAAGTTAGAGTTACGTTAACTATACTATTAATTTAGCCATCTATCTATTTATTAATTGCTTAAGGTTCTTTAGTAAATAGGCTATAAAGTTAAGGTTAAGGCAATTAAGTATCTTATAAAGTACTACTATTACTACTAAATAAACCAGAAGTCCCCTAGCCGATTTAAGTTTACCCTTAAAGATAACTACAACTTTAACTTCTATATTATTATTAACGTTATATATCTTAGCGGTAAGCTAGTACTCGAAGTTATTAACTTCTTAACCTCCTTTTAAGCCGTATATTTCTTAAAGGATATATTAGCTAGGAATGCATAGGATACCCTTTAATTATACTAGATTAATATCTACCTAGGACCCCCTAATTAAATTGTTTATAACGTAGAAAAGAACTTCTTATCTATAAAGTTTTAATAATAGATAAAGGCAATAGCAATTAAGGTTAAGGAAGTCCCTATTAAGGCATATAATAGTATTAGAAAAGTAGAGCGGTATTATACGCCATTACGCCGCGTATATAAGATTATCTCTTTAGAACTAAAGGATACTAGCGAAGAACTTACCTTATAAATGGCTGTTAAAGCTATTAATAATTCCGCTAGCCCGGATAGACTCGTACCTATATTATTAGTCTTTAGCGCCTACCCTTAAATAACTAATAATTCTTTACTATTTCCCTTTATTATATAACGAGCTAAGGCTATTTATAAGATAATAAAGGAGGTATAACATCTTTATATTATACGCCAGGTTAACGACATACTAGAAATAAGAAATGGCCTAAATACTTAATCTGCTACTTTAGTCTAAGATATATATATAGCGTAAAAAGGGAGGATAGTTAGGCCTATATTAACTTATTATAATTAATAGTTAAACTTATACTATTTAGATGCCTTACGGACCTACTTAATTCCGTTTAACTATTATTAAGCCTTACTATAAAGATAATATTTTTAAGCCTTTATAAAACGCCCTAAAAGATGCCCTAAAGGAGAACCACGATTAATATGCTTTAGAAGGCGACTATAATTCTAATATAATTATAGTAGATATACCGTAACTATAACGCGGTAGAGGTCGCTTAAAGGGATTATAAAATTACTAACATCTTATTAATTTTAAAGAGCAATTTATTACCACTATTAAGAATAGAGTTAAGTTATTAATGGCCTTTATAACAGCTAAAGAGAAGGCTAACTTTAAGCTTGCAAAATAGCTCTAAAAGGAAGGTTATATTATAACTCTAAGAGCTCCTTTCTAAGTATCTAATAAACAAGAGATCGATGGTCTTATTATAAGAGGAGTTTTTAAATTTAAGAAGTATAACCCTACCAAATTTAATGGAGTTTGCATCTTTAAGTTAAGAATAGTTAATAAGATTAAGGGCAAAGCTACTAACGCCCTATTTAAGAAATTAAGGCTTATTATCTAAGGCTATAATAACAATAGTAAGGAGGTAATTCTTATATAATCTCTTATAATTTAACAAGCTAGTTAGCAAGTTATTATTATACTAGCTCCCTCCTTAATAAAGAATAAAATGGCAGTTTATTTATAAGATATTACTTAAGCCTATACCTAATTAGAGACGCACTTTTAGCGCTTAATACTAGTATACCTTTTAGAGTAAATTCGCTACTAATATCCCAAAGATACGATTATAGTTATGCTTAAGCCATTATATAGAATCGCAGAGGCAGAAACTTATTAGTGAGCTACCTATAGTAAGCACTATAAAAATAGGCTCTTAATAACTACTTTTATATTTAATCTATGCTTCCTTATTACAACTATAGAAACCCTATTTAGAATTATCAGCATATAAACTAATAATATAATTATCTTAGGAGACGACCAATTCTTAGCTCTTAAAGAAGATAAGCTAGTAAAGGTAAATCTTATAGCAAAGCTAAAGGAAAAGCTTAATTTAATAACACTATTACTTTTTAATAAATGCATCCTCTCCCTAAATAAGGATTCTATTGCTTTACGCTAGAAGGGTTAGGGTAAGAAAATTAACGTTATTAACGTTAATTCTCTAAAGTAAGGATATATAGAGCAACGCGCTTATAGAGCTTATATTGCTTCTATCTATTAACCTAAGGCTTTATTCAATCTCTCTATTACCGCTTAACACTAGGAACTAACTAAGGATAATATTCTTGCCCTAAATAAGCGTCTTTCCTAGTAAATAAACTATCTTAATTGGGGACTACTTTATATACTTATTAATCTTCCTACTACTAAGCTCTTTGTATTTGTTAATAGATCGTTTATAAATAATAAAGATTTTAGCTTTTAGCTAGAATATAAGATTATTATCGCAAACGAATCTACTAAAGAGAATAACTTTACAATTTATAGCAATCTTATCTATTAGAGCTTAACTAAGAGTAAGCGCGTTACTTAAAGCGTTCTAGCGTTAGAGATATATAGAATAGTTAGTGGAGTTAACATGGCAATTGCAATTAAAACTACCCTAAAGATAATTATAGATCAACTTAAACTCCCTATTATCCCTATAATCGTATACACCAACTTATATTCCCTCTATAAATGTTTAGTTAAGCTTAGTACTACAAAGGAGAAGCGCCTTATAATTAATATTATAGCACTTTAATAGTCCTATAAGCGTTAAGAACTCTTTAAGATTTAATGGATTAATGGCTAAGATAACCCAATAAATATAATAACAAAGGTAAACCTAAATAAGGTACTAGAGACATTTGTTAATATAAATACTCTACGTATACGAGTTAAAGGTTAGGTTAAGAGGGAGTAGGAAATATAGCTAGTAGAATATAGCTGGCAGAATTTGGCAGAATGTTATGGCTTAGTAGAATTTAGTAGAAGTCTATAGCTTAGTAGAATTTGGTAGAAGTCTATAGCTTAGCAGAATTTGGCAGAAGTCTATAGCTTAGTAGAATTTAACAAAAGTTTATAACTTAGCAGAATTTAGTAGAATTCTATAGCGTGGCAGAATATAGCAGATTACGGCAGGTTGCGGCAGATTGCGGCAAAGTACGGTCTTATAACTAGGCCTAATTAGTAGGCGTGCGCAAGGTATTATGGGGTAGTTTTATAACGCTACGCAAGTTAAGCGGTATCTATGTATATAGATGGCAACTATAAAAGAAGAGTTATTAGTGTCGGGAATGAGGCAAGCGGTTGTTACGTGTCGCCGCGGCACTAGTATAGCGAGGAGTCTTAGGCTCCTTGTCCTTCCTTATTCCTATAAGATATATTAACCAACATCACTATAACCTACTCGAGTAGTCGTTATTGGTGAGTCACCCTGTGTGACTAATAATAGTAAGGGTAATTTATATTATATTAAATTTAAATAGTTATATACATGTTCGTAGGGCAAGTAGTATTTTAAGTAATAACTTTAGCAATAGGTTATACAGAATTTTAGTATTTCTTTAACCCAGCTAATTAAAGGGTTATATTATTTTAGCTATCTATATCTAAGTATTACCTTATAATACTTTAAGGGTATTATAAATAAGGAAACGTATTTAAGGTATTCGCCTATCTATATCTTTATAAGAGCGTAGTATATTAGTTTGCCGTATATTAAAGGCTTACTATTAAAGCCTTGTAGGCCTTAGGGCTTATTAAGTTTTCGTGTAGTTTATATTAATAAAGCCTATACTAGTAGCTCCGCTATCTAATAATAATTCATTGCTTAACGTCCGATTTAGATCCCTATTGGGCCTACGCGGACTACTCCTTATATACATGTAGGGAGAAAACTCTATTTGAGAAAACCCCGTAATCCATCTTCCCGCCTTTTGGGACTCGCCTACAAGGCGCCTATAAGGCGCCTACAAGTCACCTATAGTGCTCCTACTACCTTACTTTTTAACCTCCTTGGGAACTACTGCTGCTGTAATAAGCCTACAGACGCGCTAGTATTGTAAACTTTACTCTACTACTATAGAGTCATTAGGGGGCACCCGTTGCTTACCCCCCTGCCTTTTATTGCCATTTCCTTTGTAACCTAGAACTGGTTTAGTATATTTTAGCTAATAAGCCACTAGGTAACCGCCTTAAGGCCTTTTTATATTAAGAGTAGTGTCTTATAGTTTTCTATGCCAGCTACTAAGAGTATTACTTCTTAGTTAGTATATAAGGGGCATAGCAGTATTACGTGCTTTAGTGTCTGTTTTGGCCAGCTATATTTATATCTTAGGCTACCTACTAGGACACCTACCTAGTAGAGCCAGTCTTTTAGTCCTATTACTCCTATTCTTAAGAGTATTGCCATTATATTTTCTGCCTTTATTAGGCCTTCTTAGAGCCCTAGGGTATTTACCCCCTATGGCGTTAACCATGCTACGGCTTGGGTTCTTCTTACCTTAGTTAACCTCTGTACCTTTAACTCCCATGCGCCTCTTTAGCGTTAGTCCAGCTAGTATTGTATTACGGTAGTTGGTTTCCTGGTATTCTTTTATGCTTTACTTCGGCTCTTTTCT
>Ga0307515_10005967_pt1 | contig 24537 bp, 25 predicted proteins | sample 17_EM_MG_FD_194513 | JGI IMG/M metagenome (GOLD analysis project Ga0307515, IMG submission 194513) | Populus trichocarpa ectomycorrhiza microbial communities from riparian zone in the Pacific Northwest, United States - 17_EM | ecosystem: Host-associated > Plants > Roots > Unclassified | place... | reverse complement strand
TATTTGTGGTGATTTAGACCTATAGTGAAAACCACCACAAGTACTTGTGGTGATTTCGACTTGTAGTGGAAATCACCACAGAAATCACCACAAGAGGTGAAATTCACCACAAGTACTTCTCTCAGTGAACTGGCATGGTGTCGTGCACCGTTTACAATACATGGAGCCAAAAACATCATAGTAGATTACATGTATTAGCAGTAGGAACCTAATATACATTTGTGAAGCACCCCAATCTTAACATACGAGACGCGAAAAGACGACAATCCCCGGGACTAGGGGAGGGTTTCCGTGACAGGACCAGGTCACATCAGACCAGGTCACATAGAGACCGAGGTCACATGAAACTGATCGGAGCTTACCCATGACAGTTCCGTGACAGGGCCTCTTCGGGTCATTAGGTTCAAGTTCGTCCAACAGCTCGCGAAGGCCGGGCCAGCTGCTCGACCTCGGAGAGGGAGTAAATGAGCCCGGAAGGGGGCGTCGCGCCATCCTCTATTTTGATCCCTTATGGTCTTACCCGGATGTGCAAGATTATTTATTTATTCGAGCGCGTGAAACTAGGGTTATAATAACTGCGGGTTACATAGCTTCTGTGAGATATATTATATAGCTTATAGGCTGTGCCACGCGCTGCACATTTAGCCGTGCGGAGCGTCAACCGCACGTCCGCACCGATCTCACGTTCTCTTTCCTTCTCCTCCCAGACCTCAAAGTGATCAAACAACATGGCCACTCAACCACCCAGGACAGAGAACCTGTGAGCGATCGCTATACCGCGCGGCATTACGTACGATGGTGGCTGACGATCCATCTAAGCCTCATCCTAGACAGTGCGGCGCTTCGCTTCAGTTTTGGTCCATCCCCGCTGACTTCGAGCAATATGCAGATATCACACTTCAAGACACTCTATATCGGGACTATGCGTTTAGGTTGTTTCTAGACAATCAAGAACTAGGATTGCAGACGCAAGACAACCGAACCTGGACACCAGCCCAACCCCCGTAAGTCCCTTATTTTTTCTACTACGCACACTAACCGATCGATGTGCATGCATAGAGGTATTTCTCCGACATCCGAGATGCGCGCTGAGGTCCAAATGAGGAGCGGTCATTTATTTTGGGCCAAAACCCGACTGGCGAACGAGGCAATCGACCTCCAAGCGCTTTTCAATGATTATGGAAGCACCACTAAGCACGTATTTACGGTACAGAGTCAGTCATGATCACCGACTGTCTGCTCGCATTTAATGGCGAAGCACAGGGGACATTATTTTCGTTGGAAAGCACCACCGGCGTCGTTGGCCTCTAAACCTACAATTCTCTTCGATCATTATTGTTCGTCTCCTGTAACTGCCCGTCCCGGCTAGTAATAATATTCGCACAGAGGGAATCTCTGCGCTCCTCGCTCCATGAACTCGAAGAATGTTTAAAAGGTTACTTCCCACTGATGAGCGGATCGACTGAGAGGGCTGTGGAGAACACTATTAAATATGGGGCTGTATTCGCAGAGGTTCGTTATTCCACGTAGAGACTAGCAGAACATTTGACACATTGTAGTTGAATCCAATCGCAAAGGCTGTCTTCGGTGTTGCCAAGGTCACGTTTGAGGTTCGGGCTCGCTACTGGCATATCAGCAGCAGAGATAATGCTTGATCATTTAGCTCTTGAAGGTACAAAACGAGTACGACCAGATACTATCGGGTCTTCTGGACCGATTGAAACGCATTTTACCTGTCGAGGACAAAATAGTCGAGGACAAAATAGTCTGCGAAGAGATGGATCTCTTGGACGAGATCATCCCGCGAATGTATGAGGTGATGCACAGGGTCGCGAAGGTTTCATACGACTACGTCACGCATGGTAGGTCATCAACTGATGACTTTGGGAAGTACTAATAATTGCAGCGAGAACGGCGGGCCGGCCGGCCTACCAGGAGAGGATCAAAAAAGTAGAGAGTGAGTTGACGAGAGTCGTCGAAGACATCGACCGTGTAGTAGATGTTGAGGCTCTCCGCCGGACCAAGGAGACTGGTGAGCACTCATTCTCTCCAATTCTCGACAGATCATTCTCAACAGTTTCGTGTAGAGCAGCACCTTTTGCTTAGTCGTCTCAAAGAGGTCAAGACCAGCTATGACCGGGGTCTCTGCTGTATGGATGGCACCCGCAAATCCATCCTCGAACGAATCACAGCTTGGGTGTCCGATGGATTGGAGCAGCCAGACGGGAAAAATACATACTGGATCTACGGATTACCCGGCATCGGCAAAACGTCGTTAGCGAATTCGATCTGCGCAAGCCTTGACGATAAAGAGCAGCTCGCTGGAGTATTTTTCTGCCGGAGGGATGACCAGGAGCTGAGGGAGCCCAGAAATATCCTCCCAACTCTCATCCGCAAACTCGCGATACTCTTCCCCCCTTTTCGAAGTATTGTCGCAGAATGTCTTCGTAACGACCCAAACGTAGCACCCGAATCAATGCAATCCACTCTCTTCCTTGACTTCATCCGAAAACTTCCTCGCCTCCCAAAAAAGACTCTCGTGTTTGTCATTGACGCATTTGATGAGTGCGGCAGCGCTGAGAGTCGTCCAGGCGTCCTTCAGGCCCTGACAGACGCGACCGCACGCGCTCCATGGCTCAAGGTTATCATCACGAGTAGAGAAGAAGTCGATATCCAACGTTTCTTTGGTCGTCCCACCCAATTGTCGCATTTGCGATGTGACTTGGCCGCGGATAAAGAGACCACCTCCGACCTAAGAATCTTCGCGGAATACCGATTCAATAGGGTGGCTTCAAGCAGGTCCCTCCAATCTCCTTGGCCAGAACCATTGCTCTTGGATGGGGTTATCTCCCGAGCGGCAGGTCTGTTCATCTTCATCGAGACTCTTGCACTTGCCCTTGAGCATTGCTATGAACCCACTAAGCTATTGGGGGCGACCTTGCAAGACTCAAGCAGCCCTGGCTTGACGTCTCTATACGGGCTGTACTCCAGTATCGTCAGAGCACGGAGAGTGCAACGCAATGCCGACTTTCGGCGAATGATCGGAGTGCTTCTTACAGTGGCGCCGTACCGTCCACTGTGTGAGGAGACGATTGCAGAGCTGGCAGGAGTGAGACCCGACGTGGTGAAAATGTGGGTAGACGATCTCGGTTCTATGCTCTATCGAGACGAAGGAGCCAGTGGAAGGATTTGTGTCCGGCATTTGTCCATTTCGGACTTCTTTGTGAGCGATAACTGTCGGGGCGACTATCAGGTTAACCTCCGAGAGGCAAATGCTCAACTGGGTATCGCTTGCCTCGAGATGATGGTCGAGCAGCTCCGTTTCAACATCTGCGGGCTCGAAGATTCCCGGCTCGCGAATGCCGATGTGAAAGGACTCGCATCGCGAATCAATGATAATATTTCCGACGCTTTGCAGTATAGTTCTATGTATTGGTCAAATCATCTTTGCTTTACTCCCGACACTGGCCAGAAGCGTGTGCGGGACATTCTGAGGAAATTCTTTGAAGGACCGTATGCACTATATTGGGTGGAAGTATTGAGCCTTATGGGAATGTTGCGAATTGGGGTTCCAAGCATTCGAAAACTGACATCAATATTGGTCAAGGTGAGAACAGCCCCGGCTTGCTGTGATGGGGATTCGAAGGCGATTCTAACTTGCTCTAGGATACGAATAAGGAACTTTTGGAAAGAATTCAGGATGTTCGTCGTTTCATGACCGTCTTCCACACTCCGATCTCTAAAAGCACTCCGCACATCTATATCTCAACGGGACCATTCCTGCCTTCAAAGTCACCTTTATCAACGATCTTTAGCACATATTTCACTAAAGGCATCCAGATGCAAAGAGGAAAATTGTTGTCATGGCCGCCAGAGCTGCCATCAAGATGGATCAGGGCCGGTGTGAAGTGCATAAGTTATTCTCCCAACGGGTGCTATATTGCCACTGGATCGGATCACTGGACGATTCGGATCTGGGATGCTGAGACTGGCTCTGCAGTCGGCAAGCCTTTGGAGGGGCACACTGGAGGGGTGTACTCAGTTGCTTACTCTCCCGATGGGCGGCACATCATCTCTGGATCGTATGACGAGACAATTCGAATCTGGAATGCTGAGACTGGCTCTGCAGTCGGCAAACCTTTGAAAGGGCACATTGGCAGGGTGCACTCAGTTGCTTACTCTCCCGATGGGCGGCACATCATCTCTGGATCATTTGACGGGACGATTCGAATCTGGAATGCTGAGACTGGCTATGCAGTCGGCCAACCTTTGAAGGGGCACACTGACGGGGTGTCGTCAGTTGCTTATTCTCCCAATGGGCGGCACATCATCTCTGGATCGTATGACGAGAAAATTCGAATCTGGAATGCTGAGACTGGCTCTGCAGTCGGCAAGCCTTTGGAGGGGCACACTGGCTGGGTGTCGTCAGTTACCTACTCTCCCGATGGGCGGCACATCATCTCCGGATCATTTGACAAGACAATTCGAATCTGGAATGCTGATACTGGCTCTGCAGTCGGCAAACCTTTGGAGGGGCACACTAACTGGGTGTTGTCAGTTGCTTACTCTCCTGATGGGCGGCACATCATCTCTGGATCTGATGGCAATTCAATTCAAATCTGGAATGCTGAGACTGGCTCTCCAGTCGGCAAGCCTTTGGAGGGGCACACTGACTGGGTGAGGTCAGTTGCTTACTCTCCCGATGGGCGGCACATCATCTCTGGATCTGATGACAACACAATTCGAATCTGGAATGCTAAAATTGACTCTACAGTCGGCAAGCCTCTGGAGGGGGACACTCACCCTGTGGCGTCCATTGCATACTCTCCCGATGCGCAGTGTATCATTTCTGGATCCAATGACGCGGCAGTTCCCTTATGGGACTCATTTCCACGAATTACCTCTCGGTTCACCTCGTACATCGAGGCTGAACGGCCGGACCAAGAGGGTTGGGTCCGAGACCCGGGTGGCGCCTTACTCTATTGGGTACCCCATGACTGTCGTGCAGGCCTCCATTCACCTGCTCTCCTCACATTGCCTCTCACATCCCCTGATCGGTCAGTTTCTCTTCATTTTGACAGGTTTGCATTTGGAAAGTCTTGGACCCAAATTTCTAACACTGCACGGCCCTAGCCTTTGTTTATTCTTGACTCTGTGCTTGTCGTTTGCTATATTTGTTATGTTTCATAATTCATCTGTAATGAAGGTAACATCTAATAGCCTGGGTCTAAACCTGGGGACTATTCTTTCAGTCCCACGTATATACAATATTTAGTGCTAGCTAGTCACGTATACATGCATTTGAAAGTATAGAGTAAGAATCAGACACTGGCCGGCAGTGTTGGAAGAGTGGGGCAAATAGAGTGATGGAGTGTAAAACTGTACAACTGCACAAAGTGTTCTTTAGGTCCCTAAACCATAGATATAAATCAGAACACAGTAAATGAGAAGTAGTAGAGTGTATAGCATGAGGATTGACTGGAGCACAATTGACAATGATGTCTTCAGTACCAGTTGTTTATCCTGGGCTATTGTCCCTTGCACCCTGTACATAGGCTTGCTAGTGGGCTCTTAAGGTGCTGTGGATAAAGGGTGGTAATAAAGTTGTTATTCCAAAAGTCCACTTAGGATGCTGCTAATATAGGTGCGCACTCCACAGTGAGATATGTGTCTACATAGCCAAAGCCATGTAAACCATCCTAGATGATGTGTTCAGCTGTGCCTCTGCAGTCACAGACCTTTGGGTATTACATAGGTTTCTCACATCTCCTGATTACTTTGTGCACCACCATGGTAAACAAAGCAAGTCAGTCCCAGATGTGATACATGTGAACAATGGTTGAGAACAAACATCAACCCATTATATAAGCTGTCCTGCCTGCCTGCCTTCCTTGTCAGGATGTTTGGTCCAGTGCTTAATATTGATGAGTGATCTTTCTTGCCAAGAAAGTTGTTTCTGTTCTATTGGCTTTCAAGCACCTCATTTCACTATCAGATAACAGATAACAAGCCCCTTAGATAAAAATTATAAAAAGTTTAAATAACTAAATATTGCCATTGTCAAAAGGGTCAGCACACATGTCAACAACTACAGTCGATACACCACCACTCAGCCCCCACACTCAATGGGCCTCTCAACAACTGACTTGATAACCTATAAAACACTTGTAATATATTGTTCTAATACACGAATAGTCTATTCTAATTTTTTTTTCGAGCCCAATGCTTAAAAAATGGTGGCTCGAGGAGCAGCAACACCTGAAAAGCTGGCCAACAAGTTCCTGTGGGGCGGCCACCCGTCGCCACGCTGTCGCAAAATTCCCCATAAATTAGGAATGTGCCCCAGAGACCACAACGAACGTCTGGGAATTTTTTGGAACACATTGAGAGCACATTTTTTCCACTGCCTCTGCCCCTTCCCATCTAACTCAACTATGCCTCAATCTAAATCCCTCAAAATTACTGCAAGAATTACTCTTGAGGAGAAGCATCAAAACCTCCAGGCTGCTCTTGACAAATGGAAGGCAACCCAGTCAGCCACCAACCCAATCTCCATCAACCAGCTGGCCCTCAAGGACAATGTGCCTCGTTCAACACTCCAAGGCACAATTAATGGAAGGCCAACAAAGTTAGAGTCCTGTGCTAAGCGTGGGCTCCTAACTGCTGAGGAAGAAGAGGTGCTGGTCAGATACCTGCTTGAGGCAGCACAGCAGGGCTTCCCTGACACAAGGAGACAACTCTTGCTACATGTGTCTGAGATAGTCCAGCTCAAAGCCCCTGAGTGGACCATTGAAGTCAACAAAAACTGGTCTGACAACTTCTTGCACCGGCATCATGACCACCTTGCAAGGTATTGGTTGACCTCCTTGACCACAGTTTGTGGTGGTGCAGCAAACAGGGATACAGTGGATGCCTGGTTTAACCTGCTTGAGGAGATGGTCCAACAATACAACATCTGCCCTGAAACTCTCTTCAACATGGATGAGACCAGTGTTGCATTTGGGTGACTGCCTACAAAGTCCCGCCATATTGGTGCTTCTGGGCAACACCAGCAGATCAACCTTTCTGATGGAAACTGAGAGACTGCCACAATGTGCACCTTGATTTCTGCAATTGGTGACTTTTACCCTCCCACAATCATATTCAAGGGGAGTCAGTTGCAAGGCAAGGCAGATATGAAGAACCCACTTGATGCCCTGTAGGTGGTTTCTCTCCATTCATGGCCATCTTTCTCATGCTATTAAAGCCTCAGGATGTCAAATACTGGCTATATGACTCAAGTGATTAGTGAAGAATGGATTAGGGATTGCTTTGACATCCAGACACAAGGTGTTGCCAATGGTGACTATCGAGTGTTGGTTGTGGATGGAGCTTCCTCCCATTTTTCCTATGGCCTGCTGCAATTTGCAAAGGCAAACAAGATTATTGTGCTCTGTCTTCCACCAAACTGCACTCACATCCTGCAATGTGAGTCCTTACTTTATCAGTATTTCATTGCACTAATAGTTCTATATTTGTATTAGGTTTGGATGTCCTTGGCTTCTCTCAATTCAAGTGTAAATACACTCAAGCCTTGGAAGAGCAACTTCAAAATCATGAAGGCAGCATGAACAAAGAAGAATTCCTTGTTGCTATTGAAAAGCCATTTCGACAGGCATTCACCAAGGCAAACTGTATTTGGGCCTTTGAAGTCACTGGAACTTGGCCAGTTGACCACTGCAAGATCAGCAATGTGAAGACTGCTCCCAGTGAAGGGCTGAGCTGTAACAAAAGTTGCAGGTAGCTGATGTGGGCTAGGTGTGAGTTAAGAGTGCAAAGACAGAGTGAGGTTCCAGTCCCCTCTCTGACGTGTCTTAAGTACTCTACGTCTAGTATGTACATGTGCAAACAAATGGAGTCATCTATGACATCGTGTGGGAATGTAGTTAGTAAGCTGTAATAGAGTATGACATCATGTGGGAACATATGAGGTCATAGGCTGAGTAATCACAATACAAGATGATGTCATGGGAAAGTATGACGTCATTACATGAGTAAGCACAAAGGAACATGACGTCATAAAGGATGACGTCACGATGATGTCATCGGAATGTTCCAGAACACTCCAGCACATTCCTGAAGGTTCCAGAATGTTCCATGGTGTTCCATGCGACTCCAAGAGTCACTCCTTCCATAGTAATTCAGGGAATTTAGCCAGAAATTCCCGAATATATGCAAAATGCGTCGAAAATCAGGTGAAAAATCCAGAATCATCACATGAGCATCCATCCAAGGCCTCCTGTTGAGGATTCTAGCCCAGTGCGGGCTGTCACAAAGTTGGTTGAGGCAGTTGTTGCTCTTCCACCTGTTGCAGAGGCAGGCTCTGAAGATGAAGTGGGAAACCCACTTCAAAGGAGCCACAACAGCTCTCCAACAATCCTCCATGATTTCCAGGCCCATCTCCTATCCACCCGGGCTTCATTCCTTGTCAATGGTTCCATCCCATCTTCCTCTGAGCAGCTCCCACCTTTCACATTCACCCCAATAACCCCTTTCAAGCCTACAGCCACCTCACAGTACTTATCTATCCCTGATGAAGGCACTCGAAGGTCCCAGGAATCACTTATTGCTGACAATGCTGCCCTTCAAAAGGATAATCAAAAACTCACAAAACAATGTGCCGATTTGGAGCAAGAGCTAAACAGACTTCGTGCCCAATATGCTCTGACAAGTTCACACCTCAAAAGAACCCAAACTGGGCTTTGTCATAAGGAGGGCAGGCAGGTATCTGCAAAGAACAAGGGGATCCTGTTAAAAGGAGGCGGAATTCTTACCAGCAAGGATATTATGGATAAGATAAAGGCCAGAGATGGTGAGAAGAAGGCCAAAGAAGAGGCAAAAATGCGAAGAGGCCAGGCAAGAATTGAGAAAGGGGTTGAGAAAGTGGCGGCAGAGGAGAAAGAAGCAGTCGAAAAGAAGCAAGGTGAAGAAGCATTCAAATTAGAGATGAAAAAGTGGCAGGAAGATAAGGTAGCCTGGCAAGAATGCGGAGGCGAAGTGAAGAACTTCTGGCCACAACCAAGAATTCACGCGTTTATGAAGACCTGGATGGAGGAGAATGTTATAAATGATGAAGTAGTCATGATTCCGAAGAGATCGCGCCCAAAAACACAGCAGAATATGCACCTTGAAGAGGAGACAGAGGAAGAGAGCATCACAGAGTGGGAGGATTGCAACAGTAGCAGATCGGAAGATGACTAGGAACCCTTGAGATCCATTCGAAACGATTTGTTATTTTTGTAGATTTTTTCCGGTTGGTGTTTCCGGGTTGGGGGGGTGGCTGACTGAAGGTGGTTGCCATTTTGGGGTGTCTTGTAATAAGTTGCCAAAGGGGAGGGGGGCACAAAAACTCGAATTACATTTCAATTCCTAATGTATATAGCAATTATTATTTACAAGAATGAGAGTTTAGGTCACGATTTGAGGGTGGTGGCCGGCCCGGAAACTTCTGGCCAAGTGGTGGTGGATGTACTGTGCCAAAAAAATATGACAGTCAAATGTGAATTCCTCTTGCTCAGAGTAGCTGTGCACAAATGAATAGTACCATTATGATGTACAAAAATTTAGCTATCAACTGCTTGTATATTTGAGTGAAATAAACAAGTTGAATTTTCAACCAAGTTCTCTGGGTAGCAGGAAATACACACAAGTGATAGCTAAATTTTGGTACATCATAATCATGTCATTTATTTTGTACACAGCTACTCTGGGTGAGGGGAATTTGTGTTTGACTGTTGAATTTTTTTGGCAGTTGTTGACATGTGTGCCAACCCTTTTGACAATGGCTATAAATAAAATCTGATGTCTAAAGTTGATCGCTGTGTGACTATGGCTTGGCTGCAAGAGCAAATGCCGTGTTAATCATTTTGACCCCCATACACGCGAAGGTTATCCACGTATCGATGCTCGGTTCGCAGCGTGGTTCGCAAACGATTTACTCTCTTGATCCTGCGAGTTGTGTTGAAAGAATCAAAGGCAGAGCCCGACCGGACTACCAAACTGGTAGCCTGATCCGCTCAAATATAAATTAAAAACACTAATGTTCAACAAACAACAATATCTCAACCTCTATCAATCCATGTTGTTATAAATCCTCAAAACCAGAGGGTACCGTCAATTCCTGACCCTCAAGCAAATCCTTCACATTCTTTCCCTGTAGGCGAAGGAATTCAAGCCCGGCATCAGCCATCAAGTTGATCCCAAACACTGCGACTGTGATACTCTCCCGCAATGCGTCTGAGGCATTATTGTTCTTTGTATTGATCTCGTTCTTGATAGTAACTAGGTCATTCCTGAGTTCTAGGGTGTTCGCAATGGCCACGGCTTGGCTGCAAAAGCAAACATCGTGTTAATCATTTTGACCCTCGTACACGCAAAGGTTATCCACATACTCGAGATCTTTAGGTGGTTGCTTTTTCTCAATTGCACCCTCAACCTTTGATGCAGCGTCAACCCCGATCACGAGTTTGAAGAGTGCCTTGTTGGCTTGGTCGAAAACGGTCTGGTGAACGGCCTCGCGAATGGGTAGAGATGACTTCCCTTTGAGCAGGCCGAGCGTTGCGTTCACGCCAGCGCTCGTCACAAAGATGCCAGTGGTAAATTGAGTGCGTGCGTCGAAGAGTTGGGTAGGTGCGGGTGCGGGTGCGGCGAGGGCTGCGAGGGGGAGGATGAATGCGGCAATGATTGAGAGGCGCATGGTAACTATAAATGGGTCATTAAGTAACAAAAAGCGAAGGAAATGTGAAGGAAATGTGAACAATGAGCTGCTACTGTTCTCATACGGAGGGGTTATATACCATACATGTGTTACATGTGAGAGGCTGGGGGCTCATTTAGACTGGCATTGCATTGTCAGTACCGCGGCATAATCCGCTCTGCCGCAGGATGTTCCTGGCCCCAGAGCCCTGGATTTAACCTGCCCTCTCCTTGGCCCCAAGCCCCAAGAATTACAGGTCCGTAATTGTTTGGCCAAACCAAACATGTCCTTTCGCATTTTGTATGTTGAGATTTGTCTGCTTCACAAATGTATATTAGTTTCCTACTGCTAATACATGTAATCTGCTACGACTTGAGTAGATCCGCTATATCATATCAGGGGTAGGTGTAGGTGTAGGTACGGCAAGGGTTGCCAATGGGAGGATGAATGCGGCAATGATTGAGAAGCGCATGGTAAAGGTAATGGGTCTTTAAGTAACAAAAAGCGAAGTAAATATGAAGGGATGTGAACAATGAGCTGCAACTGTCCCCATACGGACGGAAATACCGGCCACTTCGGACCCCCCCGGATTTGGTGCGGGCACGCTGGTGCTGGAGATCGATGCGAGTTACTGGCAAACAATGACGGTGCATGTACAGTTGAAATTTCTATAATGCATACAGTCCGTCGATGCCAAATCCTATGCATTATCAGAATTATGCAGTATCAGATATGGTACATATTACATGAAACTGATGGTCTCAAGTTGACTACAAGCCCAAAACCTCTGTCACAGTCCTCAATCAGGTGGAGCAAATGCAAAGAGAGCTGATTCGTCAACCTTCCAGCAGTCTTCATGCCGGAATCTGGCCAGGAGTTCCCTTATATGGGCTCGTTCCTCTTCAACAGTCTCAGTATTGACCGATCCTGCTTCTCCATGTCTTCTAATCTCCTTGAGTTGATGCCTACAAAAATGTGAGCCGCAAATTGGCCAGTTTTAGGTTCACTCACGCCTGACAGAATGATTGAAGCCACCCTGGTCCAGTGAGCCTTTCATCTTCTGGGACACTAAGTGCCTCCTCGAATGCTGCTCGCTTCGCAACAAGCATCCCTGTATTGACAACCTCCTGCTTCTGCTCCATGTGCTGAACCCACAGCCACAATGCTTGATTCACCTCTGGTCTTGTGACGATGCGTGGTCGTTTGCTTGACAATGCATTGGGATTTGAGTGTACACGTGCTTCCATCTCTGAGCTGTGTTGTAGTTTGCATGACAGTGTGGATTGAGTGAAAATTAATGGACCCTCGGGCCTTGTGGCAAAGTATTCAACCACATCCACCTGCTTGATTGGTTGAGGGAGAGTATCCACATATGTATAAACAGTCATCCAATCAAAGAGGGTAAGGTTTTTTTGTGCCGTCTCCCCAATTGGTCACTTTTGTGTGATTTAGGTGCAAATCTTCCTCATCTCAGCCGATCGATGAGCGCAGCTTTCCTTTGTTTCAAAATCTGATAACGCATAAATACACCAAAAGGCTATGCAGTATTTGTTATGCAAAAATGGTCAATTTAGATAGGAACGAACTCTGTTGACGCCCAAACCTATGCATTATCTGATTTATGCATTATGAGCGTATGCATTATAGAAATTTCAACTGTATGTATCTGTACCAGATCTAGGCCGCGGGCACAGTAAGATCCAAATACCAGCGGTTTGGTCTGAAAGGCGATTTAGAGTTTGAGCCTAATCACCCCTATTTACCTCTGGTCCGGTGGATAGCCTCCAGTGACAGCTGACAGGCAGGTGTCAGATAGAAAAAATCATGGTAGATGACAACTGTCAATAACGAGGCTTCAGTAACTCGGATACATATCCTCGGGAACAATGCATGCATAGAAATGATCTTTCTTCGAAAATAACACGTTTCATCAATGTGGGATCACAAGCATCATCCATCAAATGGGAATATTAATGTGAAAGAGGGGAAACCCAATTGCTTGAAAAAGGTATGGCAGAAGTGTGATGGGTGAGGTGTCTCAGGAGGTCCTTAGCTTGCAAAGCGAGGGTACTCACAACTTCCCATTTAGAGAGAGATTTAAGGTGAGGGAGGCTTAATGATCTTTTGATGGTCGAAATGCTGTCCTGATCAGACTCGTTGAGATGAAACTGGAGGTGGCGGGCCTCCAAATCGAAGCGACCCACAAACAGGAAGGTAAGGTTGTAGACGTCTACCTGGTGTCAGAAGGGAGCACATTCGGGCAGCTTTGTAATCAGTGTTGGTTGTGTTGAACACGCCGACCCAAGGTTTGATGGGGAGCGTTGACTCGGGTCTGCGATTGATCAGCAGTGGATAGCGGCGGACCAACGGGCTGGTGTTATAAAAATTCAACGAAATTCTGGTTACTTTCGACATTCCACCCCTTTTACTTTCCTTCCCCTCCTCCACAATCTGGGTCTCGGCACAGCCGACGCCCTCACCAAAATGTCTGCCCAATCCAGCCCGGCCACTCGAGTCGCCTCACCTATACCAGAGGAGAATCTCAAGACATGGGGAGAGTTTCCAGAATCTCCCAGAATGGTTGTCGCAGAATTACCCCCTGAATACAACAGCCTTGCCAATGCCTTGAGAGCTTGAAAACTCGTGCTCATGACAGTGTTTTCGGCTGCTCAGTTTCTTGATGTATTTAACAATAGGTTTGTGCATACCTTTGCTAGAAACCCGTAATCGCTCGTTCACCTCCATCCAGCACGCTGTTCCCTGCGATTCCCGACATGTACAGTGACTCAAAAAACTGGTTCACATTTGGCAACTTTTTCCTTGCAAGGCCAATTGTGGCTCAGATAACAAAGCTAAACTCGTGGGAATTTTCCGTAACAAAGCAAGGTATCGTGGCCCTGTTTGTACCAAATGTCAAAACATTAGCTTCATGTATTGATTTAATACAGGTTTTACAATGACCACCACTCAATGAACCAGTTTTTGTGCTGGTAGCCAGTTTTCCCTTCTTTGGCCCTTACCATTGCCTGCATCCTCCTGGGCATACTCTCAATCAGGTTTCTACAAATGTCCTCTGGTATTCTATCTAATCCCATCAGCACTTGCCCCCAAAGCTCATCCACACCAGCAGGAGGTGCCCATAGACATCAAGCTGCCATTTGTTGTGTTGCAGCCCATATTCAAAAGGGCTGAGGTCATGTGACTACACACCACTTCAGGACAATCACCTTGTTCTATTGGGATCATTTTGGGGCCTTCATGAAGGTGTCTTTGGGGTCATTTTCCTGTGGAAAGGTGAACCAAGGCCTGTCTGACCAATAAAACTCTACAATTGCCAGGAATTCAACTTGATGAATGCTGGTGTGCAGCTCAGCATCCATTCTACTATCTATTGTGAACATATGCCTTGCTCCATGAGCAGGGTTGCAGCCCCAAATGATATGGAATCAACCCTTAACTTTAGAGTAGACCAGACCTGCTGCTTGGTGCCAGGTTTTTTCCACTCCAAACCCCTCCATATGGCCCTACCCTGTTATACTTAGTCCTGTCTGACCATATGACCCTCCTCCAGTCATCCAGAGTCCAATGCCAATGCTCCAGAGCAGACTCTAACCTATGTGTTGACGAGCCTTGGAAGGAACAGGCCTATTTACCTTAACTTTGGACACTGACCCCTCTTGCTTCAGTGTGTCCTTAATAGTATGGACACAACCACCCATGTCCAGAGTTTCCTTGAGTTCAGTGGCAGTGTGAGCTGCTCCAGATGTGATTTTGTGAACAAGGGGTTTTTGGCCTTGAGCAGAATGCCTGGCTGGGTGCCCACCACACTGCCTGGGGAGGGTGTAACTGATGACAGAGTAGTGTCTCCTGACTGTAGAGTGGCTGACATGTGTTTGGGCAGCCACTTTATGTCAGGAGTAGCCATTCTGGAGCAAAGTGAGGATAGTTTGCTTGGAGACAGTGGACATGTTTATTAGGGGGGTGATGATGCTGGTGGGTCCTATGTATGTTATTGAGACATATTTACATGATATTGAAGGTTTAGTCATGTGATATCTGTGACAAACCCAAAAATTTCAGAGAGCACAAAAACTGGTTCATTGAGTGGTAGTCATTGTAAATGCTGTATTAAATCAATACATGAAGGTAATGTTTTGACATTTGGTACAAACAGGGCCACAATACCTTGCTTTGTTACAGAAAAGTCTCACAAGTTTAGCTTTGTTATCTGAGCCACAATTGGCCTTGCAAGGAAAAAATTGCCAAATGTGAACCAGTTTTTGGAGTCACTGTATAAAAGTTTGTCGTTCGCTCCTTCAGAGACAGTGTGGGTCGTTAGCGCCTACCAGCTGACTTTTGCTTCCTTCTTGCTTGTGGTATGTATCTCCGTCCCCACTCAGCGCCATGACCGTACTAACAACATCATGAAGTGTGGCAGGATATTGGACGTCTACTCCCCTAAACCCGCATTTGCGTCCAGTGTGATGTTCCAGGCCCTAACTCAGGCTTTGTGCAGCAGAAAATTATGATGTTCACCCTCCATGCTTTGGGTGGAATTGGGACTGCATTGACAATCCCTTCCGCACTGAGCATGGTTGTGGCCCTCTTCCCTGATCCACGATCTCAAGGCCGAGCGATTGCCATCTTTGGGGGCAACGGGGCTGATGGAGATGGATAGTTACTATCCTCCTGCAAGAGACTCACAATATTCATTCGTTGGGTGTCAACAGTAATGGGATTAATCACCGATACTCTGCTTGTCCAATATACGACTTGGCAGTGGATCTACTACTTACGGCGATCATGGGATTTATTATCGGAATTACATGCTTCATTCTCATCCCAAATTCAACAGACCCCATCTCCAACGCCTGTTTTGACTTCTTTGGTGTCAGGATGCTGTCTTGTGAGTCGTCTAGTGTTCTACAGCGGCCGTCATTCTATTCATCTTCGCCCTTACGTCTGGCTCAATTCAAGGATGGGCCACCCCCTACGTCCTCACCCTACTCTTCATTTCCCATTTCCGTGCTCCTTGTTGTCGCCTACTTCTTTCGGGAGGCTCACGTTGAGGCGGTGAATGCTACTATGTACGTGTCATTCTTGTCCCTTCGTCTCACAGTGGAATGGTAATGATGTTTTGCCTGCGTAGTCCTCTATCGCTATGGAGACACCCGAATGTACTGGTTCTCGCTGCCATTGCTCTGCTACCCTACTTCTGGTGGATCGGTATTTTCATCCAGGATGTGTCATGGTATGAAAATTGGTTTGGGTGGTCTGCCCTGGACGCCGCTGTCCATTTGTAAGTCACATCACCCTATCATCCTTCCTACTTTCTGTCCTCTAAATGCATCTCTAGCCTTCCGCTTGGCATTTGTCTTTTATTACTACCCCCATCACCAGTATCTCCTCTGCTACTTTGATCATAAATGCATCATTCTCGTCGGAGGTGCTCTCCTGATCACACCTTCGGCGATGCTACCATTCACCGACTCTCCCGATACATACTGGAAACTCAGCTTTCCCGCCTTTACAATTGGTACGATTGGTTGCACGACCGTGTACAGCAACTCGAAGTAAGCATTACGCTTACCTTTGATCCACTGGCCCGGTTCTCATCTCGTTCGTTTAGTATCGCGATCTTTGCCTCCACACCGCCGTCAGTGGCCGGCACGGTTGGAGCAATCTTCAATTCCGCTCTGCGACTGGGATCGGCAGTCGGCCTGGCGGCGATCACCACAATCCAGACCTCGATCGATGACGATGGGTCGCACACAGCCTCTTCCCGCCTTCCAACGACCAAAGCCGAGTGGACATTCGCACACTGCGGATGAACGGTAGCATACTGGTTCGTTTTTGCCATCGTGGTACTTGAGACCCTTGCTGTTATTGGGTTCTTCTGGTCCCACGCAACACCGAATGATGAGCAACGGGAAGAGAAACACGAGAGGGAGAGGAAGGGGAAGGTTTCGGATGAGTCAAGGACACAGGATATCGGGGTATAGGGTTCGGTGGACTTTTTTAGACGACGGGTATCGTATAGGATACGAGAGGACAATTATAAATTGGCGGCAAAGTCATGCGCTGTGTAGTTGTCATTATATTGTAGAAATGTAGCTTCTGAATATGAACACTGTACTATTGCACTGTCCAAATTTGACAGTGTCTTTGAATCTCCGAAAGGGCTTGACCTGCATCCGACTTCATTTGTTGCATGGGCCTGATTCTCTCAGTGAGGTGAGCACTCGCTCCTATATGTATTCATGCTATTGACGGATGATTGAGATAGGTTGTGGACGGACAGTGGACCATGTCTAATACCAATGACCTGAGGAGTACGTATAAGATGCTCGCTTGCGATCCTCCACATGGTCAGTCAATTGTGTTGGCTGGTACGGTTATCGCCACACGGTGGCCACGCGGTATGACGTACCTAGGCCACACTTCTCCTTATATGGTAATTAGGGGCACAGAGCGTATGGTTTCTTATTGTTTCGTATGGCACACTATTGTCTCTCTATTTGTATAGCGTACGTGGCTTTAGCCATACCATTCTGTATATAAGGCGCAGCGAGCGAGAGGCGAAAGTCCTCACGGTTCTTTCGCCTCTTACACGCTGCGCTAGTTCAACTGGTTATGAGCCCTGTGCTCCCTACTGCTACATACTAAAACAAACTAGAAGAACTCAAAACCGTGTTTAACCGTCACCCATCCATGTCTGATACAGAATCCACCACTGTTGCCCGCGGCGCTCACTCTGGCCTCCCGATCCTCACAGAGGAGAACTTCGCTGACTGGGATATGCAAATTACGGCGTACCTCACTGGCTCTCAGGACCATGCCCGCGTCATCACGCCCACCAGGCAAACGAATGGCACCTCCCAGGACCCCGTTCCACCTACCGCTGCCGATGCGACGACAGCCACCGCCGAGGAGATAAAGGCGGCCAACGCGGAGATTGCCCTTTGGCAAAAGTCGGAACGAGTCGTCCTCGGGTGCCTGATGGCCACCGCCGGCAAGCTCCACCGCGAGGCTATACTCAAGCACCGGCAGGGTGGCAATGCTGTTTACAAACTGTATTCCAAGATCTGCGCCTACCACCAGCAGCGTGACGCCTCCCAATGGCACGAAGCATGGATGCAGTTCCTTGCCCTCCGCAAGTCCCCTTCCGAGTCCTACACGTCCATCTACAGGCGCGTCGAGGCGGGCTACGACAAAATCGATCGCATCACCCCTGCGAGTCAGTCAACAGAAGAACACGGCAGGGAGCTCATCCTATTCACTCTACTCAGTGCCCTCCCCCATGATGACACACTCCGTACCTCGCTCACCACTCAAAAGGACCTGACCCTGGCGGACGCCGCTGCGGCTCTACTCCGATTTGACACCGGCAAGAAGCTCGCTGACTCCGGGGTGGAGCAGGCACATGCTGCTTTCAATGGCTGTTGGGCGTGCGGAGACAAGGAACACATCCAGCGCGATTGTCCACACTGGGAGGCGATCCAGCAATTCGTCACCAAGCGGAAGAACGGAGGCAATGGTGGTAACAACGGCAACAGCAGCTACGGCAAATACCAAAAGGGGAAGGGCAAGAGCGATGCAAAGGCCAACGCTGCTGACGCAACCAATACGAACGCCACTGACACCAACGGTGCCGACAGGACCCATGAGACCGCAGGGGTAGCTACCCTCCTCCTCTCCAACAAGTCGCACATCACTGACGTTTGGCTATGTGACACAGGGGCCTCCAGCTCAATGAGTGGGGATCGTTCCGTGTTTCGAAGCCTGACGGCAGATCGACGTCCGGTCCGCTTGGCAGATGGAAAGGTTATTTACTCTAAGGGTCTGGGTACCATAGATTTCCTGTCCGACCTCGGCTATGTCATCTCTATAGACAATGCTTTATTCGTCCCTACCCTTTCAGTGAACCTATTCGCTGCAAACAAGTTCGCCAAGGAACGCCGTGACACCCACTCGGAGACCACTGAATACCCAAAACGCAAGTGGATCAATAGGCACACCGGCGCCGTTGAGTTCACGGCCACGATCCGAGCCAATGACCTTGCCTACCTGGACTGGAAAGTGGCACCTCGGGCCGAATCCGCCAACGTCTCAATGGAGGAGCTACACGCGCGTCTGAACCACCTACCTTTCCCAGCAGTCCGTCACCTCATACGGGCCCGATCTATCAGTGGAATACCTACATGGGTAACGGGCACCCAACCGGACGGAGATTTTTGTGAAGACTGTGTCAACGGCAAGCTCACGCGTGCACCCCACACGCACCCTGCCACACGCGCTGAAGCCCCACTCCGACGGGTGTATACCGATGTGCACGGCCCGGTACCAACCCAGAGTCGTCATGGCCACGTCTACTGGGTCTCTTTCGTGGATGACTACTCGCGTTTCCCCGCGGTGTACTTCATCACAAAGAAATCGGACGTTTTCGCTGCGTTCAAACGGTATAGAGCATGGGCGGAGAACATCACCAGGCGGCGAATCGGGATTCTCCGCAACGACAAAGGGGGTGAATATGTGTCGGACGACCTTGACAGGTACCTGGCTGACGCTGGGATTCAAAGAGAGCACTCTGTTCGTGACACGCCACAGCAACTTGGGGTCGCCAAACGGTTGAATTGGACACTGGCTGAAGGAATCACCACCGCCCTGTCACAGTCAGGACTCACGCGAACCTGGTGGGAGGACGCTGCGGCACATTTCCTTTTCGGGAAACTCAGGCTCCTATCATCGGTAACAAACCGCTCACCATACGAGTTGTTCTATGGGAAGAGCCCCTCGGTGGACTGCCTTCGACCCTTTGGGTGCCTGGCATACGTGCACCTACAGAAAGATCAGCACGGGGCACTCCTCCCACATGTGGCACAATGTGTATTCATTGGCTATCCAACTGACTACAAGGCTTGGCGTTTCTGGAACCCGGCGACACGTAAGGAGATTATATCCAACAGTGCTGTCTTCCGTGAGTCGGTGTTCCCTTTTCGGAAGCCCGGGCTGTCAGCTGTCGACAGGTCTGTCGACCCGTCGCCACCGTCCGAGGCAACAACACCTGCCGCGCCGGCTGCACCTGCCCCGGAAATCCTGAGTGTACCCCGTCCGCCCTGCGACCTTGAACCAATGGACACCGCGCTGCCGCATCTGGTTCCTCGTATTCAGCCCTTGCCTCCACCTGCACCGCTTGTCGACCTCCCTGAACAGCCCCACCCGGCCCCTGAAGTTAGGAACCTCACGTCACACTTTGAACACCACCCGGCCGGCCAACAGCTTCCACCAAAGCGTGCATCCCGTGCCCGCCACCCGGGTGCCTTGGCCGAGGAAGCCTGCTGCGCCGAGTCGGCAGATCACATCATTGTACCTGTCCTTGCGGCCATGGATTACACCCTTGCCACGACCGGGCCGGCCGAACCGAGGACCCTGGCTGAAGCCATGGCGCGCCCTGATGCCGAGAAGTGGCTGGAGGCGGCGTATGCGGAGCTCCAGGCACACGTCGTTAATGGGACCTGGGAGCTGGCCGAGCTGCCACCCGGCAAACGCGCGATCGGCAGCAGGTGGGTATTCAAAGTGAAAAGGAAGCCGGATGGCTCAATTGATAAGTACAAGGGCCGGATAGTGGCTCAGGGGTATAGCCAGGTTGCTGGAATACACTATGGGGAAGTGTTTGCATCCACGGCCCGCATGGCAGCAATGCGCGCTGTCATTGCACTAGCTGCGATCGAAGATTTGGAGCTCGAGACAGTCGATATCTCGACGGCATTCCTGAATGGGGATATTGATAGAGAGATTTACATGAAGGTTCCGGAGGGACTCGAGGTGGATGGAGAACCGGCCCTGGGAGAGGACCTGAAGAAGTGGGTTTTGCGGCTACTGAAGGGCCTCTATGGGATTAAGCAGGGCCCACGGATCTGGGCGCTGAAGCTCCACTCGGTGCTCACGGAGATCGGTTTCGAGCGCACTGACTGTGACTATTTGGTGTACATTTACAGGCGCGACAACGTCAAAGTCATATTACCGATACACGTGGACGACCTGCTAATAGCATCAAATTCGCGCGATGCCATCCAGAAAGTTAAGTCCGATCTTGCTTCTCGATTCAAAATCCATGATCAGGGCCCTGCAACCTCGATCCTCGGAATCAAGATTGAGCACGATCGCCCTAACCGGTCCATCAGCCTGTCTCAGCCCAGCTACATCGAATCAATACTCGAGCAGTTCGGCATGTCAGAGTGCAATCCCGCACACACACCTATGCAGGAGAACCACAAGCTGTCGACCAGCATGTCACCGGACACACCCGAGCGACAGGCGGAGATGAAGGCTTACCCCTATCGCGAACTCATCGGGAAGCTGCTATATCTCGCCATCGCCACGCGTCCGGACATTGCTTATACCATTGGGGTGCTCTGCCGTTTTGTCGAGAACCCCGGCATGGAACATTGGCTTGCTGCTAAACGTGTCCTTCGGTACCTCAAGGGCACCATCAACATGAAGATGGTTTATTCGCGGCAATTGTCACCGGACCTATTCACTACCTTCTCCGATGCTGACCTCAGCGGGAACCCTGACAATAGCCGGTCAACTGGCGGCTTCGCGATCTGCATTGGTGGGGGCGTGACACAGTGGGGCAGCCGCCTCCAACCGCACGTATCACTGTCAAGCACTGAATCGGAATACACCACCGCTTCAAAGGTCGGCTGTGAGATTATGTGGATGCGATACCTGTTTGAGGAGCTTGGCTATGACATGGCGCGCCCGTCCCCGCTACTCGTGGACAACAAGTCCGCCATCCAGGTATTGAAGCACCCCGAGCACCAGAGTACCATGAAGCACGTGCACCGCGCCTACCATTGGATTCGCGAACAGGTCGAGCAGCGGACGATCGCGGTGCGCCATGTCCCTGGAGATGAGAACCCCGCAGACATTTTCACCAAGTCGCTCGGTTGTGTCAAGTTCGTCAAATTCCGACATATGCTCGGGCTCTGTGAGTAGTTCAGGGGGTTGGCAGATCCCCCCCCCCATGTTTCCGCCACCGTGTGTCGAGGGGGTTGTGTTGGCTGGTACGGTTATTGCCACACGGTGGCCACGCGGTATGACGTACCTAGGCCACACTTCTCCTTATATGGTAATTAGGGGCACAGAGCGTATGGTTTCTTATTGTTTCGTATGGCACACTATTGTCTCTCTATTTGTATAGCATACGTGGCTTTAGCCATACCATTCTGTATATAAGGCGCAGCGAGCGAGAGGCGAAAGTCCTCACGGTTCTTTCGCCTCTTACACGCTGCGCTAGTTCAACTAATTGTCTACTATCCCAGGACAGGCGACATCATGTATATTTATGTATATCTGGCTGGGGTGCTTCCTCCTGTGCTGGGTGCTCTTGACAATATATTTTACGGTTCTCCCTGCGAGTTTGTGTTAAAAGAATCAAAGACAGAGCCCGACCGGACTCCCGAACAGGTAGTCCGATCCGGTGAAATATAAATTAGGAACACTAATGTCAACGAGCAACAAAAACTCAACCTCCATCAATCTGTATCGTTATAAATTCTCAAAAACCAGGGGGTACCTTCAACTTCGCATTCTCAAACAGCTTCCTCACAGTCTTTCCCTGCAGGCGAAGGATTTTAACCTCGAGTTGGATCATCCTGCGGACCCCAACTTTGGTGGCGAAGATACTCGTCCCCAATCGCTCCGTAATGATAGTGTTACTGCGCCTTGTATCGAACGCGTCCGAAATATCAACTAGGATGGCCTGGAGGTCTGTGATGTTTTGGATGACCTCGATTTGGCTGCAAGAGCACACGCCGTGTTAATCATTTTGACCCTCGTACACGCAGGGGTTATCCACGTACGCATCATCGTTAACCTGTCCCCCAGTCTTCATCGCAGCATCAACTATTGCCGCAGAGCTGGTCGCGAATTTGAGTTTATCGTTGGCCTCGTTGGCCTTGTCGCGAGCGGTCTGGAGAGGCCCCCCTTCAATGGGCAGGGTTGGGTCTCTGAGAAAGGCGATCGTTGAGTCGAGGCCCCTGGTCGTCTCAGTGATGGCGGCGGTAAATTGTTCACCTAGGGGGAGTGGCACCAATTCATCATGGGCAGGTGCAGGTGCGGCGAGCGCTGCGAGGGGGAGGATGAATGCAACAATGATTGAGAAGCGCATAGTAAAGGTAAATGGGTCGTTAAGTAACGAAAAACGAAGAAAATGTGAAGGAAACGTGAACAATGAGCTACAACGTTCCTCATACGGCGGGGTTATATACCACACATATACGAGGCTGGAAGCACGTAAGCACCGCACTGGGCTTTGCGGCGGGGATGATCTTCCTGCCCACTTCGGCGCTCCCAGAATTGGCCCCGGAGCCGCGGATTTGGGGCGGATTTGGCCCAAGAAAGGCCTAGCGTGCAGGGCCGAAGCAGCAGAAACAGTGGGGCTAGCTGGCGCTGGAGGTCCGGAGATCCGGAGACGCGGAGATCGGTGCCAGTTGCTGGCCAACAACGCCGGTGCACGCATCTGTACCAGATATATATCTAGGCCAAGGCACGGGCGCTGAAGGGAGAAAACCGCCGTGTTTCATGCACATGCATTTCAGTCAAATACAAATACCAGCGGTTTGGTCTGAAAGGTTATGTAGAGACAGATAACGTCAAAAATATCCATATTACGGATGCCAGGGTGTGACAGCATGCACCTGTCCAACTCGGGCAAAATGCTAGAGAAACAAACATGTAACTTGATGTAATGAACGAAGATCTTCAGCATACATTTGGCTTCATGGCACGCACTCAAGGAGAAATGATGATTCACTTGAAAGAGAGGGGTCCAAGGACATGGGCTGTTTGGAGGAATACTTGAAACGGAACCTAATGATGACAAACTTGCTGAAAAGGTATTTCGTGTAGCCAATGTAGGTCCACCGACTCATTGGATGTGCTAAGGGAGTGCCGAGCCTGCTTCGATTCAGGAGGCCAATCCCCGCGCCATTGGAAGAAGACTCAAACAAACACGGAACCAAAAGGTCTGGTACGTCATTTGGGCACACTGTGTACTACACCTGCACAAACCCGGGAGTAGTTTTCCTTGTACTAAAGTCCAGCCATCCTGCACAACATAAAATCTGACTCGTAAGCCAGGCGGTGGGGCGGGCTATAGTTCCCACCCCATTTATGATTTTTAAGTATTTACGCCAGAATGTCACATCGTGAAGGTGATGTCCACGGTCCACAGTCCATGGTCAGTTTTGATGAAACACGGTATTCAACCGATAGATCCAGTTTGATTTAAAAGAATCAAAGGCAGAGCTTGACCGGACTACCAAACAGGTAGCCCGATCCGCTCAAATATGAATTAGAAACACTAATGTCCAACAAACAATAAAAACTCAACCTCCGTCAATCCGTATCGCTATGAATTCAGAAACCAGGGGGTACCTTCACTTGCGCTTTCTGAAACAAGTCCCTCACAGTCTTTTCTTGTAGGGAAAGGATGTTAAACCCGGCTGCGACCATCTTGTTGACCCCAACGACTGCGGCGCAGATACTCTCCCGCAAAGTGGACGAGGCGTGATTATCCTTCTTATTGATCACGTCAGAGAGATAAATCAAGATGGGCTGGACCTCTAGGGTGTTCTGTGTGACCGCGAATTGGCTGCAAGAGCAAACACCGTGTTAATCATTGACCTTCGTACACGCAAAGGTTATCCACGTACTCAGATTCGTCAGGCTTTTCGTTCGCCTTAAGTGCAGTAGCAATCCTACCCGCAGCTTCGAACGCGAGCTCAAGTTTCTTG
>Ga0307515_10005966_pt1 | contig 24538 bp, 30 predicted proteins | sample 17_EM_MG_FD_194513 | JGI IMG/M metagenome (GOLD analysis project Ga0307515, IMG submission 194513) | Populus trichocarpa ectomycorrhiza microbial communities from riparian zone in the Pacific Northwest, United States - 17_EM | ecosystem: Host-associated > Plants > Roots > Unclassified | place... | reverse complement strand
ATTGATAGTCTATGTGTAGAATCACAAGTGTAGTCTATTGGCACCCACTACTGTAGTGTGTCTTCAAGTGCCAGTCTCCAAACCCTGCTACAACTTGAGCTGTACATTTCCATGCAAATACTTAAGGTAATACATGCAAGCTGAGGTAATAAATTCGCAACCATTAGTTTACCTCTGATCATGACATAATGTATACATGAATTGTACATACTCTGCTCCTGTTTTACCTCCACATCTCAGATTTACCATATCATCAAAATTGATAGAGTGGCTGTATAAAAACACTCGAAAATTGCCACCAGATACTGAAAATCGATCATTTTTGATAATCATTCTATCAATTTCCCAGATATGCTCTATTTGAGACTGCAGGGTGGAAGAGCATTGAATTCTAAACATTTCATGTATACATTACATTATGATCAGAGTTGAACTCAAATACTTAATTGGGAGTGGATATTTGAGGATATTTGATGGGGTATGCCAAGCCATCAAAATGCTTGAAGCTGTGGGTTGTCAGCCAATAAAAATCCTTGTTAGAGGTACGTACCACAAGTCAACCAATGAGAATGCTTCGAGCCGACAAAGCATGTGTATATATATTAGATATACATAGATGAGAATACAAACTGAATACATGAGTTTTAAAAATCGTTGAACGATAAGTAGTCTATGATTTCCAGGCGCACCAGCAGTGTTCCGAAAGAAGATGTTGTTTCTCCCAGACTGCTCTACAGTGATTCGAGGTGTTCCCAGGCTTGTCGTCGGCGCTCCCAGTCTTGTCACCGGCGCTCCCAGGTGCTCCCAGGTGCACCTGATGGCCACTGCGTCGGTCCAGTAAACTCTGGGATTTGGCCACCCTGTGATTCTGGTTCGACAACTCTCAGACACTCCCAGAGGCTCCCAGTGACATAATTACATTTTGCTGATGTACCGTCATCCCTTTTGAAAATCGTTGCTCCGCCGGCGACTAATCTCATTCTGCTTTATAGGGAATATCGATTGGAAGGGCTTGATTCGGTGTTGATTCCAAAGTCGATTTGCAGCCGTCAATTGCCATCGTAGTTGTGTAGCTCTGGATCTCCGAGTCTGAGTCAGGATCTCATTCGGGATAGTATTCTCGGTAATATAACTTCGTAACAAATTCGGCATTGTATTCGGTATTGTATTAGGCATTGTAATATCTGCCATACGGCTGCTTGATGTGGTCTCTTGAATAGTAGTCGGGATTGTACTCGGTACGGCAAGGCCGCCAGTACGTATATCTGCATCTCTGCATTCAATTGCTAGTCTCGTCGATTGTCATCGAAGCAAGTATATTAGATAGGGTAGAATTCCACATAACTTTTTGTATATCGCCATAGTCAAATAGATTGATTGTCATCCATCTCCGAGCATTAATGCATCTCCAGGAAGTGCCTATCGGCGCTCGTAAGTCCAATTCTCATAGTCTCAACGATAGCTCTTTTCTTCGATAAAGTAGTCTTCGAACGTCGTCTCTCGTATCTGGGGCATTATATCGTGCCCGGGCTTCCAACTATAGTTCATAAGTCTTCGGTGCTCCTTAGTGCGCAATTCGCTCTCAATTCTCATTTGTCTGTGGGTGTTATCTCCGACATGTGCTCGGCTTCCAATTTTCCAATTGTAGTTCGTCTGTTCCCGGCCGTAAACTGCGCTTCACCGCTGTGAATTGTCATTCGTCTGTGGAGATTATCTCCAAACTGCAGACCCGCACGAAAGTCGTACGAACTGCTCCATCTATATTAGTCAAAAGAATCAAAGAAAAGGATGGAAGCGGTGAAGGGGAACATCCAGGAGATGCAGTACCGCCGGCCCGTCCAATGGAAAATGACCGTGGCCTGCAATCATCCCTTCGGTGACTCGGCGAGCCGGTAGCAGTCATTCAAACGTCTCCTTGGAGAGGCTCTTCTGCCGCAACTACCCCCGCTGCTCCTTGCTCGCCCATCCAGCCTGCGAGGGTTACCACTTCTGCTGGCTCACGATGCCGCATCCATAGGTCCCTATACCGCAGCTCCCAGCAAACTGGTGCAAACCCCAGACCGTTGGGTGAATGCCATGATAACCGCTTTCTAGCTAGCAGTCATCATGCGGTCCCCGAGTTGGTATCCCCGGGAGAGGTATGTCCTACAACGGTCCAAAAGCTTCATTGATGCTTGTGGAGAAGGACTGTCCTCACCGCGATTGTCTCGGTAGCATTTCTCGCGCCACAGACATGTTTCCGCTACTCGATAGCATCCACATATCAACTTGCTCTTGGGCAGTCCATAAAGGAGGCTGCGAGAGAAGTATATTGTTTGAAGGTAAGACCGGCACAGTGACCGATCGACCATTACCGGGTTTGGGCCCTAAACCACGGCAGTTCTGTACCACATCGCACATCGAGATGGGCACATCCAGCAGATCCAATCGTAATTCTGAGTCCATTCCATATCGCCATAAGGACTGGTAATGTATGCCGCTTAATAATAGTAATTTTGCTGGTAAAGATATATATTGACTGAGTGCTGTGGAATGTGTCCCGGCCTTAAAGATGAAAACTCATACTATCCATATCTCCTCGATTGATTGGATTCTCCAATTGATCTCCTCAAAGTGGTGCCTCTGGAGGTGGTAGTCTCAAATTATAATGTCGTCTCTCCCGTAGCAATTATAAACAATCTTGGTTGCCTTTCTTAGTCGTAGCCGTGGTGCTGCCGGAAGTCCAGAGCTTATTCGGTCCGTAGGTAATAATGGTCACGTGTGGCCTCCGTTGCCGTTAATGTCATTGCAGTTGAAACTCATTGATATGGTAGGTGGACTTCGATTGTGCGTAATAATCGTGCTCTTCGTAGTCTACGTAGTTAGTCTACGGAATTGTGCAGGTCTCGACCGTAAATGCACTTCACGCTGTGCAATTTATCGCCCCTGTAAGTTCTCAATCGAGAGAAATCTTCTCATCGTAAATGGGCTTCAATCGTGGGGTGTCTTCTCCGTAAGTGCACTTCGCTTGTGGAGAAGTTCATGGCGGTACCAGTGCTTTCTTCGTAGACTGATCCTCCTCCGTAGGTATGCTTCGCTCGAATAGTGTATCCGTAGGTGTAAGTGGCAGTAGAATGCCTCCGCAAGGGGGCTTCTTCGAGGTTGCCAGAGCTGTAGGTGTACACGCAAACTGAGATAGGCGCACTTCGCCCAATTTGAAGGAATGTAGTCGTAACTGTGCTGACTCGTAAATCGTCACTCTACTTCTCCTTTGGTTCTCGGTATTGTCGATTCAGGGGTAAGATCACTCCGTGCAGTGTAAGTTGCTTCGACTGGTGATCGCGCTCAATTAACTGGGAGGAATGGTGTTCGAACTCAACTAGATCGATCATATTCGATTTCTATCATTGGCAGGGACGAATGGTCACGTCCGGTAATCGTGATAATTGTTGTCATTGCCGGTAACGCGCCTCGTGCGCCAATTGGTCGCTGAACTCTTCTCCGCTGCCGTCAGCTGGCTCAATTGAATGATGGAATGATCAACGCTCAACGCTTCGCAGAAATGTTGCTTCGATATCTCGTTTGGAGTGCTGCATTCTCAATTGTTGACTTCGTGATGTCGCGCGTCGGAAAAAGGCGTAAACTCGCGAAATCCCGTGAGTAAAACGTATTGGTTTACTGAAAGAGCGATAATAGTGTAAGGGCACATACGCCAGCGTTCGGCCCCATATGCATACGTGTGGTGATTATAGGAATACAGTTGCAAACGTGGATGCGAGTGATAGTAGGTGTAGATGTAAATGTAAGATTATCGCTAGAGAAATCACCACTAGGGGGCTAACCCTCTATATGTCACTATATGGGGCGCTGCACACCTGCCCTACGACTCCTAAATGAGGCGTACAGAGGGCGTCCGCTCCCCATCAAAAAATATGCAAGATCCACGTACTGTGACATCCATCTATGTAGTGGCCCATATGCGCATGTATGGCTCACCAAGCAAATCTTGGCAACGTAAATCACCTGCAGCCCACCAAAAAAATCAAGTGAACTCCACGTATATTTTCATCCACCCACATAGATGCCCATATATGGGCATCCACTCACCTTGAAAATCTTGCCCGAGCGAGTACGACGCCAGTGCCTGAATGCGTTGTACATGGCCATCTAAGTCCATACATATCTATACATGTATGTAAACATCCGACTGTATATTCACCAGGACCGCCTTGCACAGAATTGAGTTATCATACATTTCCCTAATTGGGTGCCTGTAATAGCCCAGAATGCGCTGTATTGGCCTATATGTGAATGAATATTCAAATAACATATTACCCACGTTACCCGGCATTCTACACCACCACCACCACCACCACTACCACCACTAATGCATACATCACTCAACTGGTTACCTTTCCATCTTTACATCTCAAGGAACGGCATCAACTCTATTCGGTAATGGGATCACAGACAGTATTTGCTGCAACGGTGTCATCAGCCTGCCCAAATTGCTCCCTACAATTTCCGACTCCTCTGCATCCTAAAGGCATGCCCAACTGCAAATGTCTGACGACGAAGGCGAACATAACGAAGGGGTGGAGGATGATGATGATATCCTAACAGTTTCTTATATCTCAGATCCGATTATCAAGGAGTTTATTGATGAAGTTCTGTTACTGGCGCGATGAAAAGCCAACAATAGTACGAAATACTCAGCCCGCGATAGAATCATGGCCGCCAAACTTATGCCTCCATCATCAATCAGAACGATAAAGAAGGGAGATGTTACGCTGTTCGGAATAGCGCTGAAGGAGGAGAGGAACAATGCTCCAGTCCACATCTTGCAGCTGCAGCCCGGAGTGAGCAAGAATGGAAAGCCAGGTCTAGATGTCAGGTGTGCCAAGTGGGTAAAGACGCAGTTCGATCTGGAGGACAAGAACACATACTATAGAGAGAAGGCAAAGATGATCAACGAAGACCCTGACTGAGAGGCTGCCGGGTTGATCGACATGAAGTTACACCAGGCGAGGGGCGTACGGGAGCTTGAGAAGCTTGTATGTTTGAAGATATGATCCCTATCGATTGATACATCTAAGCTAATCCGTTCTAGGTTGTCGATCTGGCGGGAAGAGACATACACATCATCGGCGTGGCTACACCAAGTGAAAAGCTGAAACCATTCCTCTACAGTACTGGTGGGCCGGCCGAAAACTTCTGGCACCTCTTGACGAAGGATAATCTGAATCACGATGACTTTGTCAGTGCTACAAGAGGAGGTTTGATTAATCGGGACGGGAGAAAAGCTGGCGCCGAACATTCTGAAATGGGGAAGAATCATTTCATTACGAACCTTGCTCGAGAAGATGAAGAAGGCGGTAGGGTCCGCGACAGATTACGGAATGATCATCCTGCAACGCTCTGTACGTTGCTAAGTATGTAACCTCAATATCTCCGGTGGCATACCCATCAGCTAATGGACCGGTTCAGACGAGTATAATATCACACCAAATATCGTTCCGTTGAAAAAGCTACAAAACTAGGTTGGTGCACTGAAAGCTGCGAAGACGGAGAGGAAGATGGAGTGGAAGCATCCATGGGGCGATGACGTTGATCTAGAGAAAAGGTTGACATCCACTGACCTCGAAGATATGAACCTTGTGAATGCTGCCATTAAGGCTTCAACTCTCGACCCCATTCCCCTTCGTAGATAGAATTCATCGCAGATTGCTTCTGCATAACAAAAATGGATTTGTTTCTCAGGTTGCTATTCTTAACAATCATCGATATGAGCCTATAAATACAATGGAAGCATCCATGGGCCGATGACGTTGATCTAGAGAAAAGGTTGATGTCCACCTACCTCCAAGATATGAACCTTGTGAATGCTCCCCTGAAGGAATCAACTCTCGAGCCCATTCACCTTCGTAGATAGAATTCATCGCAGATTGGTTCTGCATAATAATAATGGATTTGTTTCTCAGGTTGCTATTCTTAACCATCATCGATATGAGCCTATAAATACAAATATGGCCATATACATACAATTATATCCACTATGCACTAAACCAGACAAGTTCGGCATATAACTGCCTGTATTTGCGTATATGTGCGTATAAATGTATTTAGACCCTCTTGCACAGAAACGCAACAACACACAAACACACAAAGGTTACATATGTATATATACATGTATATATATGTATGTAGCACTTCCTGCAGTCATATTTCAGACTCAGGAAGTTGCCGTAACAACACCCTAGTGTCGTCATCAACGCGTTGCCATGATAACGCGTTGCCTCCACAACGCCCACCAGTCGTCCTCAAACCACCTTATACATCGCCTTCCTAAGAACTCCATCTCGGCCGTCCAACGCGGTACCGCACATATGACGCAATGGCACCAAACAGACTCGGCTCCCCTCCTCCGAAAATGCGCAGACGAGGGGAATATGGAGCACGTGTGGTGACAAGCAGTCCAGCAATGAGGAAGAAAGTTTTGAAGTTGAACGAGAAACAGTCGAAAAAGTGGGCAGCAGACGAGGATAAACGGCCGAGTTCAGCCGTATGGGTAAAGAGAGGTGGCAGAGAACGGCACCAGGAAGTGCACGATCTCATCGACTTCAACCTGAACCTGTTCAACGATCACGAAGAATACTTCGAGGGTAGAGAGGGTGGCATACTGCCAGATCCAGCTGTTCTTAATTTCAGAGTACAGCGGCAGAGGGTGCAGGAGAGGCGCCGGCTTGCGGAGAATGGGCAGAATGCGGAGCGGAGGCTAGCGGATGTCATCTCTGGCCGCGGGCTCCCACTGTGCACCTGTTCATCGAGCGAGACCATGGATGTAAGGCACATCGACCTTGGCCATACGTATATTGATCTGGATCACCTGGCCATCATCTAACATCATACAGTTTATTAGTTAAAACCAGTCTCTCACTGCGTCTGCGGATCAGCGAGCTTGCAACTACTACAGGATTTATCATTCTTTCCATCAACACCAGTCAAACCTCGGACGGTCTTTGCGATGAGGTCTCTGCAAGTCTTCCACTACCAATGCGTACGCGGTGCAATATCCAAATAGGCCTGGGCAGAAACCTGGCGCAAGGTCCTTGAAGAAGAGTTGGGCCAGATCATCCCCAGCTTCCACAGAAACGTATGCATCCGACACTATTGTCGAGATTAACAGCTAACATCAATAGTTGTTTGCGGCGTATCACCACTGGATTGCAGTTGATTACGAACAGAAGACGCGCCTATATGAATGTTTAGAGGCATTTGAGAGCGATATGATATCACCGCCGCCAGGGGAGGCTCCCCATGCTGATATCCCTCCAGAACCTCTACCGCTGCCGCCAGGGGAGCCTCCCGATGCTGATATCCCTCAAGATCCTGTAGCACCGCCACCGCCCAGATGGCAGGAAGAAGCACTAGAGAATGTATGCCCGTGTTGCTTCAACTTTCAGGAGTTGCCAAGCGTTTTCTCTGTTGGGATTTGAGTTGATGGCAACATGCAACATAAGCGGTTCCGAGACCGAAGCCCATCGGAGTTTGACGTATTGAGATTGAAACTGTTTGTGCGCATCCAAGTGCGAAGCTTCTCACTGGCCGCCGACGCCCAGAAGAAGATCGCAGAGGCCGACACGGCAGTGATGGAAAGAGGCGGCGGGTGCACGAACACCTTCCTGGCTGAGCAAGGATGGAATGCAACGACTACAAAATGCGGTTGGAAAGCAGTTTTGGACGAATCTTGTTTGGTAGGAGCAGTGTGCTGCCATGGCATCAGAGTGCGGTTCATAAACATTCATGGCACAGGAGAGCGTCATGCACATGTTGTCGCAATCCACGAAGAAATCTACAATGAGCGCTGCGATATTTACCGCATACGGCTTTGCTACGATGTATGATGCAAATTTGATATCGCAGCTAAGGCGCTGCTCCCCGGAAAGACTATCACACCATGCAGTGGACGCTTCCATCTACTTGGACATGGTCTTTCGTGCCAGGTAAACTATAACACAACTAGGACTACTGGATTTGGCTCGATGGTAGGCAAAGAGTTGGAGCAACTCTGGTCGTATATCCAACATCTTATACGATCTGCCAGAGTCTCTAGTTCCCCAAGAAAGCGGCAAAAATTGGATTCATGCTTGCTGTATCTAGCGCAAAGCATGAGGGAGATAATGGGGCTCAATTTACAAAGAAGATGGAAAAGGATGAACGAGATACAAAAGGATGCCTTAGATGATCTTGAAAAAATAATCGGAAGGCGTGTTCCGAGTAGGACAGATGAAGATGGTAGCTTGAGGCCAGAGAGCACGATTACCGAAGAATACCTGGAGGAACAGTATGCCCAGCAAGTGCTGTATTACAGAATGTACAAGTATGTATGATCTCAGACAAGCAATAGCAGTGCTGACGAGGATCCAAAAAGCCCGGAGCAACACCGCAAGACGAAATCTTTGAAGCTTTGAAGAAAGAGGAAGAACTATGCTTTGATCTGCAAGAAGTAATGAAGCGACGCCAGCTTGCCGAAATGAGAACAACAATTGGAAATCGGTAAAAGAGTGATCCAACATACAGCACGAAACTTCGTCAACCAGCACCCAATCTACTCATTGACGAGCTTGCAACGTGTACCAATGGACTGGAGGGCATGAATCGCACCGATCGCCTACTGCAAATGTAAGAGACAAATCGCGATGACTGGGGTGTAGATGGTTAGCTATATGGCTTCTATTAAAGGAGATTCATTCGAAAAGAGCTTCACAAGCTACAGGGAAAAATCATCCATGTGGTCACAGAAGGTACGGTGGAACAGTTGATGCTCCATAACCACATCAGAGGCCTACGATAGTCAAAAATGATTCTGGAGAGATTGAACAAACGGTGGAAGCAGTTGGACGACACTGTCAGAAAGTATAACGACGAGGCTACAAGATTGGAGGGGCTAGGGGTTCGAGCTATCCCACCAAAACTTAGTTCCAAGTCATTACAACGGGATAGCCTGAAAAGTGAAGAGATATGGGATTTGGATCGCATGCAATCACGGGCAGACTGGGCAATCCATGAAAATGTCAGAGAAGGAATCGACTTGCATTTCAGGCTGCTGAGAGTGGCAGAAGAGCACACGCTACTGCAGCTCCATTACAGAAGGATGAGGTTATGGTTAACTCATCACCCCAACATCATCCTACTCTACCTAGATACAAGCCCCCAAGATACCTTAACGAGGAAATCCTTTATACGCTTACTACTCCATAGGCTTCGGGGAGTGGCATCTCTTATAAGTATGAAGTGGGTTCCGGTACCACCGCTCGAGCGCAATGATTTGGAAAGTTCGTATTTTTGTTCATATGATCGGTATTCAATGGCATATGCTGACGTCAGTGAATAGACCTTGCCATGAGAATCAAGGCCTGATAATCTGCATTGATTGCAGCTGCTGAAACTGCGAACCTTGACGAGGACGTAGGCAAAGATGATGGCTTGGTGGAGGGCGAGGAGGATGATGAAGATGATCTACCTGGCACACCCGGAGAGAGAGAACTGGACGATGAGAGTGAGAAGCAGATTGCGGAAATGCTGGACAAATTTATAGAATCTCAGGACGAGGAAGATGCTGAAGGGGATGGGGCTCATCGCCGGCATCATGAACAGAACAACGACCTAGAAGATGCGTACCTGGGCGGTGGAGATGCCATGGATATTAGTCCATGTTGAGAATGATGTATGGATGTATGGTGGATGTATGGTGGATGTATGGATGTATATATACAAATATAGAGGCATATATTCACTTTACATGTACGCTGATGGTTTGTTAAACTATAGGCATATATTGCAATATATATGCATGGATACATGTGTAGATACTATGAAATATCAAAGGTACGAATTCCTGATCATTCTCTTTCTAACCTTTCTTCTTCTTCTCTGGCGGAGGGTTTTCTGAGCCGCCGCCATCCTCAGTGTCACTTTTGTCCTTATCAGAAGTGGGACGAGGAGGTGGGCTCAGTTTCCCTTTCATCACTTTCGACTGATACTTACTGAAGAGGGCATTACCATCTCCATCTGTGCACTGACAGAATGAATGGTAATCCTGCGCCAATCTCCAAGCCATAATATTGATGTCATCAGCGAGGAGCTGTTTCCTGTGCTCGTATACGGAACGGATTATATTTGTCAACTTATTCTACTCCCCCAGTTAGCCATGTGCAAATGTGCGAATCAATATAGATATACCTGCCTTTACAATATCTTGACAACCTAAGTTATCAACCTTTAAACTCTCGGATATGTGATCGGATCTGCCCCAATTCTCAGAGTTCATGGTCATACACCCACGACCGTTACTTTGCCTCAATAGAAGTGCTTATTTTGATGGTACTGGCCCAGCAATGTATCTATCTAACTTCAGACGTGTGGGTGCCTTGCGTTTGTTTCCCTTGATCTTCTGAAACGCTTCAGTCAACTGCGCTTCCATCTGCTTCTGGATTCGCAGGCCCTTGGCATTTGCAGGTGAAATCTTAATGACTTGAGGCTTCTTGCGTGATCTATCGTCATCTGGGTCGCCATCGCCATCGTCTGATAATTCATCATCGGTACCCACAATTCTTTTGGGACTCTTCTTGGGTGGTTTCTTGGGTGGCTTCTTGGATGGCTTCTTGGATGGCTTCTTGGATGGCTTCTTGGATGGCTTCTTGGGTGGTGTATTGCTGTCATCTGATGCTTCATCATCATTATCCACGACTTCATTGGGAGTCTTCTTTATCGGCTTTACTGGCATCTGGGGAGGTGTCGGAGAAGCCCATGCCTCCGAACTTTCTGATGGCGTTTCGTTTGGCTTTATACGTTTGCTTAGTGCCATTATAGATAGATGTGTGCCTATAAGCTAGGAAAAGATCGAATAAGTAGTACGGAATACGTATCCTTGGGGCGAGGAATATGGTGTGGATAGTGGTATAGATATAGGTGGGGATAACCAAATTGATACCGTACGCATCAAGCATCATGAACCAAATATTCAATAGTGGAATTCTGCACATCGCCTCTAGATATAAGATCATCCCCCCAATACTGCTGCTAAAGATACAACATGATTCAACCAAAACACTGCCAAAGATAGAAAATGACTCAATCCAAACATACCGCTAAAGATACAGAACCATATCATTCCCTGTCCTTCTTCTTCCCGCTTCGGTGCATATAGGGCAATCGTCACATCCCTATTCAACGACGCTGCAATTCAGAGATAGGCTAGAAGCCGAATTGTAGTCTGATTTCAGAGCAGCACACTCGCGCTCCAAAGGTTTCTTCTTGGAGTTGTCTTCCTTCTGCTTCTTTTGTTGAGCCTCGCGCTGTAGATCGTCACGTCGAGAACTCCAGCTGCTCAGCTGCTCGACAAAGGATCTGGATTCATCTGGATGAAATTTCTTTGTAGGGACACCTTTGACTTTGGTGAAAGTGGTTGAAGTTCATTTGTATTTTGAGCGGAACTATGCATGCATCGTTAGATAGAATGGGTGGATCAGTAATGAATGCCTTTACCAATTCCTGGTCCTTATTTAAACCCAGATGTTGCAGAGCATGCGCGAGCTCTAGGTATTCGGGCAGCTGTGGCAATTCTTGTTCTATAGTTTCTTATTCAGTGATAAAATACAGATCGACGGCACACAGATGCCTACCATCTTGATCCTCCATTTCTTGGTCTTGAAGCTCCATTCCAAGATCCGCCATCTCCTGATCCGCCATCTCCTGATCGGCCATCTCCTGATCCGTCATCCCCTGATCAGCCATCCCTTGATGCTCGTTATCGTACCCCAGCTCTGTGGTATGGGTGTCGATGCAATTGGTAGTTGTCTCGGTGTTGAATTCGGGTGGATTGTGGGGTTGGATGGTATCCGTCTGAACCCCCTGATCGGTAATCATCTCGCTATTGTTGAATTCAGGCGGGTTCTGAGATTCGATAGTATCAGTCTGCATTCCCTGCGATGTAGTATGTGCCGTGATAGGGAACGGGGGAGGGGCCATAATGTATACGTTCAGTTGCGACCCTGGAGAACCTCTCACGAATCGAGATGGTGAAGTGGGCTGAAATTCATGATCCGTTATATCAAAGCTATGAATCACAGGGCTACTGGGCACAGGGCTGCCGGTATGAAGGCGGAATGATGGTGAGATGATGGATTGTGGACTGGTAGACTCGCTCGTAGATCTGGACAGTGGAACTCTGGCATTGAGCCAACCCTGATGTACGGTAGCTATCGGATCAGTACAGCAAAGAGTAGCATACATACTCGGAGGGCATCTTCACTGTTGGCGCGCAAAAAGATTCTGGCTTTATTCACATGTCGCTTCGTGACCCCATCTCCTCGAAGGAGAATCCCTGTTGGAAGATTGTCAAGATACTCATTCGGAGCATTCGATTTGGGAAGGCGGCCGATGGCCAGCGATGTCGAAGATGCGTGCGAGCCGGAATGCGGCATCTTGTTGTTGTTGAAGTTTTCTCGATGTTGATGGTGTCAGCAAGCATCGGTGACGACCTATCAGTAAGCGAAGTCGGCCTTGGCAGCTCGGCTATGCGCCAAGATACATCGTGCATTGATTAACCTTCGCTTCCGCACCTCATCTCTCTACATCCCCATACATTCATTTACAGGCAACTACTATCTACAATTGTCATCGAACAACCGTCATCCAACTACTCGTCATCCCTCAATCCTCATTCGGTCCCAGATCTCAATATGGTTCGCCGTAACAAGGGCGATGCGAAGGTGTGCACCTGGCGTTGACGTCATCGCGCATAGCTAACCTGTCGTAGCTCCTCGTAGTGCATGAAGCTGCACCGGTTGTCAACAAGGGCACCAGACAGCTCCACACGCAGATCACGGAATCGCTCGTCGCTCAAGCTTCTGCGGGCGGCGACTGCATTGACGAGGAGGTCGTCAAGAGAGAGATTTATAACCAGGAAGCGCGCTCTGAGGTTTGTTTCCTATGCCCAGTATTGCTGTTTGTCAACTCTAATGTTAGCAGTCTAGTCCTATAATGTTCCTGATGACGTTCTCAAGAAGATTCGAGAGTTCGTGTGGGATAAGTGCATCATGGGTGCGGGTAAAGAGCAGAAAATAGACCTGGAGGAGTTCTTCGATAATATCGTAGTTTCCGATAGAGAAGTTATGATCCGTAAGAAGATCATTGTAAAATCCCTGAGCATCCATGAATAGTTATCCCGTGGCGCTAAATGTTCCCGCAGACCTGCATCCAAAATAATCAAGGTTACTGTTGTAACTTCCTCAAGATGGTAACCCTCGATGGCAAAGATGGGACTGACAAGGTAGCAGAGCTGATTGCCATCTTTATCAGGGAGCCCGAGGGAATGGATGGTGGTGAGGAAGCTTTCAAAAAAGCCGGAATTGCCTACATCCAACCGACCTGATTTACAGATGGTAACTGATGCTATCTACTCGCACGTCTAAGGGGATATTTCAGTACCATCTGAAAAATAAGCAAGGGCTGTCGTCCCAACAGTGTATTTAGAGATGAATATACATCTGTATTTGCATATATATGCTTATATGGACAATTGAATGTTAGCTCTTATTTAAGTGCCGATACTTGTATGTATATAGATATATGGAGATATATATGCCAATATGCTTATAATTCACAAGCTATTCAAATTTGTTGACGTATCTACAAATATATGTCTATATACGCATATGTCGACATTTATGTGTCTATGCAGCTCACAGTGTATTCGAGTGTATGTTGCCATATATGGCAATATGCTTATAGTTCACAAGTTATTCAAATTGTTCACGTATCTAGAAATATATGTTTAAATACACATATATTGATATATATTTATCTATACAGCCCTAACAGCGTACTCGAGTGTTGCCATATATGCCAATATGCTTATAATTCACAATCTATTCAAATTTATTGACGTATCTACAAATATATGTCTATATACGCATACATTGACATAAATTTATCAATATGGCTCTAACCCCGTACTCGAGTGTATGTTACCATATATACTCGTATGTAAATGTATATACCCATATACCATACACCCAGCCCAGACGCCATAAGTTGCCCACCAGGTACTTAAGTGGTTCCAATCCGGAATCTGCCATTTAGCTTACAGAAGCTACAATCATATTCTATTCATCCGTCAGCAGCAGCCTAAGGAGTGAAGCAATTGTGAGCGTACAGTCTCCGCTTGTGACTTCAGTAGCACATTAAGAAGCTCCTCGCTGACAGAGCAGTACTCGAGCTGCTGGATAACATCTGTGATCTTGAACACCAATCCAGCACATCTTTTGAACATCTTAATCTCGTCATCCGTATACTCTTTGCGCATGTTTAGGATTCGCTGCTGTGCCAGTGTTAGCAATTTCACTCAAGAATGAACATACATACTCCAACTTGTTCTAGACTAAGCACAGTGTTTCTCCTTACTTCTTCTCTCCAGGCCAGGGTCTTTGAGCTTCCATTAGTCATTCCTCTCTCAAAATATGTTATGCAGATCTGTTTCTGATGTGAACTTATGTTCATGCCCCGCATCCTAGTATGGGTAGTGGTGGTGGTGGTCGTCGTGGTTGTAATAGTGGTACGCTGCTTGATAAGCAGTGGAGAGATCTTGGGCCGGTTACTCTGAAGGCTAGAGTTCCTTGACGCATTACACTCGATGCCAGAAATATTCGAAGAAGGCGACGATGATGGCGGATTGTGACCAGAGTGCGGTGTAGCTCGCTCGGCGTTGTGCAGCAGTGGCTGGGATGAGGTCACAGAGCCGAACTCAGAGATCCTTGGAGCAGCAGCTCTACGAAGCAGAGGAATCTGTACCGCTTTGTTATTAGCAACAGCAGCTGTCAGTATGCTATCCATGTCGCGCCAGCCACGACTTGGTGGTGCGCCTTCACCACGTTTCCAAGAAACAGCCTTAGTCGGAGGTGGCAGAGGTGGCAGCATGAGTACTGTACGCTTGCCGTTGGATAAAATAGTTCTTGTGGTCGCTACTCATATGGGATTTGCAGCGTACAGTACGTAAGTAGTTATTGGGTGGTGCGATGGTGCGAATGGTGAGGACAATGTGAATGGTGAGGACGATTCGAATGGTGATGATGCAAATGGTGAGGATGACGCAACCGGTAGAAACATTTACTGTATATGCACATATAGCTATCTACATTGATGGATGAAGATATATGTGGAGATCACTTGATTTTTTTGGTGAGGTGAAGGTGCTTTATGTTTCCAAGATTTGCTTGGGGAGCCATACGTGTGCATATGGGCCTCGACATAGATGAATGTCACCGGACGTGGATCTTGCCTAATTTTTGGTGGAGAGCGGACGCCCTCTGTACGCCTCATTTAGGAGTTGTAGGGCAGGTGTGCAGCGCCCCATATAGCAACATCTAGAGGGTTAGCCCGCTAGTGGTGAGAGAAATATGGCTTGTGGCGATCCGACCATATAGAATGGCCGTTACCCGTCCCGGGTCACGTGCCGCTGTTTCAGTGCCATACTTTTCTGCAGCAATTCTACCTTTGTAGCCCGCAAACTCGGTTGTCCGTGGCCTTCACAGACCGAGGAAGAATACACATACTCTGTACATCGACATTTGCATTCTTGTGAAGTGTAAACGGTATATGGTGTTCGATGTACCAAAACTTATGAAAATGCTCACTTAGCGCAGTCGGAGCCACCTCGTGATAAGCTGCGGCCCCATATTTGTTTTGTTTGTTTTAATCATACTGTATGCACTCTATTTAGAGTATGACAGCCCCTTACTCCCCTCCGCCTCCGGGCTAGCCGGCTAGATGGCGGAGCTCCACTCCTCCTACCAGTCGTCCCCTTCTGACAAATGAAATTAAAGCATATGATGATCTATGTTCTAGTCCAGTCACGGAGGATGCCCCTCCGCGGAGAGACCGGTCCATTCACGGAGTCCCACCCTCAGTGACTGGACTGGTTCATTCGCGGAGTGTACCCCTGCACCCCACCTCTGTGACTGGACTGGTTCATTTGCGGAGAGTACATACAAAGTACTAATTTCACTCAATGCCGTGGTGTAACTACAATTACACTATGCTCCATATCTTAACTTGAAACTGGCTGGTCTTCCTCGATGCCTTCTTCCTTTACATCGTGCTCTTCCTCCTCCTCCTCGCCCACATGGTAGTACTCTTTAAGACCCTCTCCTTCCTCAATATCCAGTTCTGTCGAATCACGGTCGTGGTTTTCCTCTGCGCCATCGCTAAACCGTACAAGTCGCTTGCAGCCTCTCTGAGGCTTTCACCGGGGTGAAAGCAACCCCAGACCGTGTCAGGGCTCAGACGGGAGCCAACTTTCAAAGTATGGCAAACTTTCTGTTTACTAGGGATTTGGCCCGGTGGCTTCCCTAGTGTTTGGTGCTGGCGGGCTCGGGCATCAGGCCGGAGGCTTACGGCCCCCATTGGCCTCGCCAGCCCCCACCAGCCTCGCTTGCCCCCATCGGCCGCGGTTGCCCCTGTCTGACTCGCCTGCCCCCATGGAGAGGAGGAGGGCTCTTCACTGGTACTCAGCATTGGGCTCCGGCTTTGGCAGTCGGCATTGGGTTTTGCTTCGCTCTGTTTCATATCTAAGTCCATAGTTTTCCTTCTCTTTGGATCGACAGACAATTCGTCTTGTTCATCTTCTTCTCCATCATCATCTCGTGTCAACACTTTGAGGCTTCTCGCCGGCTTTCACTGCATATTTCCTTTCGCGCAGATACACTTTCATGCTTTCTTGCCGATGAGGCTACAGCAGTATACTGAACACTCGCACTCGCGCTCGAACTCACACCATCCCAATTAACCTGAAAATCAAGCTGCGGATTCCGCTGGCACATCTGATTAGGAGATCTGCTCTCCCTATGAGTCCAAGTATCACCATTAACCCAGTACCATCGACTTAAATCCTCAACACCATGGCCATTGGATATAGTGAGATCCTCAGACCGAGACCACTGGTGTGGGTGCCAGAGTTGGCCGCGAAGATAGTTAGTCGCAGGAATAAACTTTGTCTAAAAGTCTATTGATATTAGGATATGTGAATAATAACTGTAAATTCACTAAGTTAATTGATTCTCAAGAAATCTCTTTTTCTGCTGTGTAGCCTTATACTGCTCAGTTGAAGATGCCTTTCAGTCATAGGCAGGGGAATCATCTCGATACGCGCAAAGGGTGGTGAAGGTCGCTACCGGAGGGTGCAAAAGACTAGCTGCATCACTGCAAACGTCAACTTCAAACAACCACCTGCATCTCCTCCATAGACCAGCCGTATCTAGTGTGAAAGAGGTTCTGCACCGAAAGGGATATTGCAGCGAAAGGGCCACTGCAGCGAAAGATGTAAAAAGATGTGAGAATCTCCAAGCCAGACAGGGAGCGCAAGAGCATTCGCAGAGCAAGTTTGTGGAAAGCAGCCAAAAGCCTGAAAGCACGTGGTACAATCAGGAACTTTCAAAGTATGGTCGAATTTCGCGATGTGGGCTGAATGCACGTAATTGCTCTGGGGTGAATGCAATTGCATGGATTAGTTGGAAATGGTAGCGGGCACTGTGTGAAAGTGCAAAAGCGATATCGTTCTCGCGAGTTTAGCGGTCTCTCCGTATACAGAATGACAAGACCAGATTAGCCGCACCGCCATCGGGCGGACTCGGGCCCGGGGTTGAGCGGATTTCCAATAGGATTGAATTCAGCTGGATACGGCCAGCTGAATGCGCATACATGCGTGGGCATATGTGTGCAGCGTATTGACTGAGTGTACATTCGGTTAATGGACCAGTCCAGGCACGGAGGTGGGGTGCAGGGGTACACTCCGCGAATGAACCAGTCCAGTCACTGAGGGTGGGACTTCGTGAATGGACTGGTCTCTCCGCGGAGGGACATCTTCCCTGACTGGACTAGAACAATCTATATAAACTAGAAAGCAAATGTGATGAAATCAGGGAGGGCCCGCCGGCTCTTACTCCGCCTCTGCACGATTGGGTGGGAACTTCCCGATATCTGTAGCTAGCAGGAAGTCCATCACCGCCTTATCGCACTTCTCCATCTCGTTGCTTTCCCACCTCTTTTCAGATCGTGTTCTGCTGGTTTCTGAGTCAGCTGCAGTGGCGGAAGAGATGCTCCCGCGTCTGGGCTACCGTCCTGCCTGTACCGCCGCACCACAAGCTTCTGTCGTGGTCTCCATGTCCGAATTGTTGTTAATTTTTTTTGTAATCATAGTGCATTCAGCCGCATAGAGGCCATGGCATACTATACTACAGTTTTCCCCTCCGCTTCCGCTTCCGCGCAAATGAAAACTCAAAGACCCCAAGAATCTGTCAAAACCCAAAGCCCCAAATTAACTCCCACACGGCAAAGTCGCATCTGCCACTCTCCCCAAAAAAACTGCACTTTCCCCTATACCTTCGATCACTCCCTGAGTATAGTAGCATTTCCAGTGAGCTTAGATCGATACCAAGGAGGGATACCTCTCTATCCCCCCCGGTTTTGGCCCCCCTTTCCTAGAGTATAACCTGCAAATCCATCTCAGACGACCGCCAATTAAAAATCCTCGGTCGCGCACAGTCCAGGGTCTCATTGATATTATCGCAGTGGAATACCCCAACCATCCCGGAAGGCAGGACATTGAAGGTGCGGAAATGGAAACTCCCTACTCGGGCTTTGACGTGGATGGGTTGGCGGAAGGGTGATATTATTGTAAGGCCAATCTTGTACTTCGTCCTCGCGGTGCCCGAGAAGCGGGACTTGTTCATTGTAGTCGGTTCGAACAGCTTGTACAGAGCGTGTATCTCAGGACTCACGTCTCGCGGGGTTTTTTAGGCAGCCGATTGATGGAATTCAATGATAATGCGCTGATAGGCCATGGCTTTAACGCTTCCGGACCTCACGTACTGGTATATCAACAACACGTCGTATGCTTCGATAACTGGCGTACAACATCAAGTGGCGAGTGGCTGGGTAGACTACCGGTTGATGTCGATGCGGAGTGGTAAAGAGAGCTTTAAAACAATGACATACAGTTGCAAAAGCAAGTGGACACAGACGAAAGGTATGGAGTGAAGCCAAAGTAAAACCCCGCTCCCCCCCAAATGAGGGGAAAGCTTGGCAAGACCAGGGGTTGAGTGTGGTTGTCGAAGGTGTGTGTGTCCCAACGGTTTCAGGTACGTTGCCACTGGCGCTTGTCCGGATTTCAGTCGGTAGAACCTGGCCGTTAGTGATTTTGCACCATTCAATGGGATGGTTCTCTTCCTCCCAGGTTTGCCTTTTAGTCTGTAGCCGTGGTGTTTGCTGCATCTGTCGGCCTCGCATTGAGCCTTTGCCGCCGTCTTTGTGTCTGAGATTCTTCGTTTCCTGTTCGCCGCCGAGGTACGGTACCCAAGCTCTCGCGTTGTGTCCGATCTGCGCCCCTCTCTCGCAAGATTCGCTTTGCGATCTGCTTTCTCATTTCCAGGGATGCCTGTGTTCACTGGGGGCCAGTGGTTTTCTGTCTCTATGCCGGCTTCTTGAAGCGTCCTCACACTCAGGTTAATCCATCTGGCCAGAGGCTGCCCTGGCCTCAGTTCCAGGTGCTCCTTTCGTCGAATGTCCGCTTGAGAGTCGATGAAGACGGGTACCTTCGTCACTCCACGTGTCTGCAGGGTGTCTGTGTTCTTCACCTACTCCCTGAGTGCGAGTCCGATTTCCCACAGCTCGGAACTTTAGTCCTCCATTCGTCCGGTGTGTAGGTGGCTGCGGGAGGCTTCCCAGCGGTCTCCATGATTGCACACTGCGGCAGCTCCCGCCTTGCCATTATCCCATCGCGACCCGTCTGTCCACCGCATCCAGACACCTACGCCCACACCGGCCACTCTTTCTCTCTGACAGCGGATCGCCTCTGTCGTAGCCGCCATGTCTACACTCAGTATGACTGACTTGACAGCGGGCTCTTTGTCAGTGTTAGGTCAGCTCATGGTCTCCGCTTCCAGGCCTCTTTTGTGCTCCTTGGTGATCACACTGAATATCGGTGCACCAGATGCGGGGTGGTCGTGCACCGCATTTAGTTTTGAACCTTCGCACGCGCTTGCAAGCCTCACTGTGAATCGTTACTGCCTGCTGTCCCGGGTTACTGGCGCAGGTGTTGGAGCTGCTTCTCTCATAAGTGCTCCCATTGGCGTGGTGGGGAGGGCGCCCAGGGATGATCCTGCTTGCCAAATGAGCAGGAGTTGCAGATCCTGTCATCTGCCGATGTCAGGCAGGTCCCGCCAGAGTTCGCTTCAATCCAAGCGTAACGACTTGAACGCAGGCTATCTGAAGAGCTGGTACCTGGTTTGGGACGATTCCGTCTATCCTTGTGACAGCGTGCAATCGGCCTTCTGCTGCCCTGGCCTTCGTCATGGATCGGTTGTTATGCGCTTTGAACGTCAGGTGGTCCATCAGCAACGACCCTAATTTCCGTCTGAAACACCCGGGTGTTCCGGACGGCTCTGACGGCTCTGACAGAACCTCGTTCGCTCTGATGGAGAATTTTACGCTCCCCGTCGCCTGGGCGACGGGGAGCGTTGCACACATACCTCCTTCACTTTGTGTTGACGTATATGTATCATCAGAACGACACGTGTGTTACACTGTTCGCATGGGCTGCAGTTATGCTGAAGCCGTTTAAACAACGCCTGGCGATCGACGACAAGCCTGGGAGCACCTGCGAGTGCCGGCGACAAACCTGGGAACGCCGGCGACATGTCTGGGAGCACCTCAACTCACAGTCATGTATTCAGTTTGTATTCTCATCTATGTATCTATGTATCTATATAGCTACCCATCTACACACGCTATATCTGGACTGGCTGCGGTCTGCCGAATATATACTCCCCGTCACTCTGTCAACCTCTATTACCCCTGTATCTCGGTTCAACCTCCGTCGCTCCTTGAAGATATACTTGATCGAGCGTGTTTGAGATGCACTTTGAGACGGAGATTGAGTGAACCCAGAGATGCACTTGCAGGCCACCATTGTGCGAACTTGCAGGCCGTAATCGAGCGAGTCTCGAGATACACTTGGAGGCCGTGATTGAGCGAGTTTGGATATGCACTTGGAGGCCAGGATTGCGCGAGTTTGGAGATGCACTTGGAGGCCATAATCTAGCGAGATTGGACGAGTACTTGGAGGCGGCCGATGGACGGCGCGCCGGGACTCAATTCAACAGTTAGTTAATTTACAACTGTGGGAATGTGACATGGTGACTTTACCTTTGAAGCTCTTATGGAGAACTAGGTGGTGGCGGTCGATCAGTAGGGAGGTAGTCCGGAAGCTGAAGCTACATTCAGGGGTCAAATCGAAATCATGAGAATGAAGGGACGAGAGCCATTCTTAGGTGTATGCTATACTCAGTGTTAACTCATGATCACGGCATGGAGAGATAGAGAGGGATGATTTAATTTTGTGTTCTGCGATGATGGTAGAGTTGTGGACGACAAAGAGAGAAATGGGGGATGAAGATGAGAACGATATGGAGGATACGAGCGGCTATGAGAAATCAGCAGTACAACTTGCCTGATTGGGTATAGAAGACCTCGTATCGGTGTTATTACCCGCCGGATCGGGACTGGTACCTGCCGTATCAGGGATGGTAAATTGACACGCACACAAACTTCTCTTAAGTCCTAGTTTCTCATGAGGATTTCCCCCATCTCCTCTGATCTCTCTCTTTCTTGTGCTCAACTCTACCATCACCTAAGAACACGAAGTTAAATCATCTCTCTCTATCTCTGCATGCCATGATCATGACTTAACACCGAGTACAGCATACCTCAAGTACAGCATCATCCCAAGATCGACAGGCTCCCACTCCCAGCCAGTTTCCTGCTCTCAGCCAGTTTCCTATCTCTCGGCGGATGATGTTGTACTCAACTTTCTACCTTCCCACAAGTACAAGTTAACCAATGAATAGAGTCTCAGCTGCCGTCGCGCCTCCCTCCAAATTCGCACGATTACGGCCTCCAATTGCGTCTCCGAACTCGCACGATCACGGCCTCAAAGTTCATCTGCAAACTCGCTTGATTTCGGCCACAGAGTGCATCTCCAAACACGCTCGATCACGGCCTCCAAGTGCATGTCTTAACTCGCTGTAAGGGCAGGTACGCCAGCGTTCGGCGTTATAGGGATACGTATGGTAATTATGGTATACGGTTGCAAACGTGGACCCGAGTGATAGTAAATAGGTGTATAGGTAAGATTATCGCTAGAGATCTAAGTCTCGTTGCGAGCTGACTATATAGAATGGCTGTTACCCGGGCCTGGGACACGTGCCGCCGTTACATTATCCCTCTCTTTAGGCGCAGACCTCCTGGGCTGCATAAACCGTACAAGAGAAAAGGAAAGGAAAGGGAAACAAAGAATGAAACAATCATCCTACGTACGCAATCGTACGAACCCATAAGTCCCAAAACCTTATGGTACAGCTCAATGGCGACCTTTCGGCGGATCCGGTGCACGGGGAAACTCCACCTCCATTGGCTGGTGGTAAAAACCCATGCCGACGCCATTTGTACCGGGCCGTGATCCAAAGAAGAGAAGAAGAGAAGAGAGAACCAAGAAAACATCCAAAAGTGATCCCATCCTCCATTATCTCAACTTCCTAACCCATGCTCCAACGACCATCATTTCCGTAGCTCGTATATCTCGGCGTAGGTCATTGTCGGAATTTGTCAGGGTGGTAGAGCTTCCGCTCATGACTTGGCATCGATGGGAGCTTCCGCTGCCGGCATCGGTCGTAGCCGTCAATCGTATAGGTCAATTGCACCGCGTGTAGTCGCGTCGCATTAATGGACATCTAACAAGTGAGCTTTTCTAAAGATGGTTATACTTACCAAGTTCAAGCGCGCTAGCGCTGTCTGAGCTCTGTGCAGTGCTTCCGTATGCTCTGTAGAGTATATCTTGCAGCCAGTAGTCATCGGCAAATGGCATTGACTCGTAGATGCTGCGTGACGCGGTAATCGTCTTTGAAAGTCCGCTGTGGTTACCATCCTGTCGACTTCATAGTTGCGCTCTCGAAAGGAGGCTTCAATAGAATCTTGATCGGCTTGGTGGACTTTACGGTCGACTTCTGGTTGCGCTTTCGATAGGCGGCCTCAGTAGAATCTTGGTCGACTTGGTAGACTTTGCCGGTCGACTTCTCGGTAGACTTCTCGGTCGACTTCTAGGTGCGTCTCAGTAGATTGCATCCCGGTGGGCTTTTGGCTTGTCGGTATGACTTGACTGGTCGACTTCTCGGTAGACTTCTCGGTCGACTTCTCAGTGTCTCGGTGGACTGCCTCCCAGTGGGCTTTCGGCTTATCCGTAGGACGCATTTTTGACACGGTCATCCCCCCTTTTGAAGTTCGTTGCTCCGTCGACGACTTAGACTCAAATCAGTTGTTGATTGCCATCGTGGTTCGGTAGACTTATGAACTTCGGTAGACTTTTGGTGATCTTTGATGACCGACGCGTCTTTCAGCAGCCTTCGTCTCTGGATTTCGGAGGTCTTCAACTTCGCTTGTCATTGGGCTGGTCTTGGTCGACTTCGCTTGCTTCGTCTCATTTTTACACTTGCTTTCGTCTCGTTTTTCCACTTGCTTTGGCCTTTCTTGTTGACCTGCTTCGTGTTTCGACTTGCTTCGTGTTTTGACTTGCTTCGGGTTTCGACTAGCTTCGTGTTACGACTTGCTTCGGCTTGACCTTTCGACGTCTCTTCGGGTTTTGGCCGTGAATTCTTTAGGTGGGCTTATCATCTTCCGGATGCTAGGTGCGTATGTTGATTCTTCTGGTACGCTTATCTCCGCTCGCTGGGTGCATCCATCGCCACTGGGCTTCTCTGTCGTTAAGTGCACTCTGGTCTTTCATTCCGGCATCTCCGGTAGGGTCGTCCCTCTCTTTACACGTCGTTGCTCTGCCGACGACTTATCTCCTCTAATTGGTGTTGTAGCTCGGTTTTGTACTCGTCGCCTTCCTTGATTTGGATGAGGTGATCGGCATTCCTTAGGTCCTGTCAAGCATCTCCGAGATCAGTGGGAGAGGATATTGGTTCTTCGCCGTGGCTTTATTGAGAGCTCGGTAGTCCATACATAGCCGTAGTCCGTCGTCCTTCTTCTTTGCAAATAAGATCGGTGCTGCCGCAGGCGGTGTCTATCTTTCCCGGCTCTTGGTCTCACTCACTCTTTCTGAGATTTCGTAGATCCACGCAATTTGTGTGGTTCCTCACGGCCGGGTTACCTTGTCATTTCCTCTCACGCTTTTCCTTCGGTCCTCGAGCCAGGATCGCTCTTCCTCAAGAATCCCCATTGCATGCCGTGATAGGTGCGGTGCGAGAGTTGGCATATCTTTGCTGCATACGTCCACATAGTCCTTGTATCTCACGAGGATACGACAATTCTTGATATTGTGGAATCTTGATATTCTGCTGGGATGCGACCCCCATCATCTGTTTCCATCTCCACGTTAACTATGTCTGTTCCTATTCTCGTTAGCCTTTTCTGCATTCTGCATTGTAGCATGCTCTGGCGGAGTGGA